>ERZ857998.1142-NODE-1142-length-32113-cov-6.658962_pt1 | contig 32113 bp, 41 predicted proteins | sample MGYA00519954_ERZ857998 | MGnify/ENA primary metagenome ERZ857998 (study PRJEB31778, sample SAMEA3449424) | human gut metagenome | biome: human gut; feature: human-associated habitat; material: faeces | place: United Kingdom | collected 2010/2012 ...
TAGGGCCAAGGCTGCATTATGGAGATGGTAGGTAAGATCATACTGTAACCTCCGGGAACTCGTTGTGTTCCACGCCGTCGAGCAGGCGGCCAGCGCGGCGCTTGCCGTGAGTTGAATTAAGCCGGACTACAACGCCGCCCGGCATGGCTGCTCAGACGTTCACAACTTTATAAACACAGTGCACCCGCATCCGGGGCACTTGGCTTTTTTCGATACCAAGCCGCACTTGGCGCATTCGCGTGCGGGCTTTCCGTCCGACAGCCGTTCACCTTTACAACTTGCGTAAATGTGAGCGAAGTTCTTGGACTTGCGTTTGCCGCGCCACTCGGGGCGGTTCGGGTCGTCGTAGCCGGGCATAACTACTTTCCTCTTCTTTTTTTGCGGCGGTGGCATTTGGGACAGCGGGTATGCCAGGACTCGACGGGATAAAAGGCCCGGCCGCAGCCCTCACAGAATTTTTGCCCCGGCCAGAGCCCGGTGGAGTGCTTATGCCGCACGGCGGCGCGGTGCTCGCGCCAGTAATCACCCACATCGCCCATGTCAGTTTTCCTCCGCCAGCGTGGGGTTGTCTTCTTCGGCCTCCGGTTCTTCTTCCACTTCGCCCCGGGGCGCCTCTGTTCCGCCTTCGCTGCTTTCTTCCGGGGCGGACTCCGGCGCGCCGTCCGCCTCATCGGGCGCGGCCGCGTCGTCCGTGAATTCTTCGTCCTTCCATTCCCAGGCGTCAGTATCGCCGCGCTGGGTCTCTTCCACGTTCAGGACGCACCCGGAGCAGGGCGGCATGTTGATCTGCGTGTGCGAGTGGATGCAGGTCCGGCATTCACGGATGGGGTGCCAGTTGTCGTCCTCTCCGTTGTTCGCTTGGGCGCAGGTCTGGCAGGTTTCGGGCAAGTCGTCGCCGTCTCTGTTCGCAAGGCTGCCGCAGGTGATGCAGGTCTTGGGCGTGCCCATGGCCACAGGCGCGGGCCGCTCCTCAGTGGGTTCGGTTGGAGCTGCGGCTGTGTGATCACCAGGGCGGGGGATGGGAAGCCGGTATTGGCGTTCTTCCGCCGTCATGGCCCGACGCTTCATTTCTTTGTTGGTATCGTGGACGAGCCAGATAATGGCCTCGGCGCCATAGTCGGCCATGACATCGCAGTAAACTTCCTGTTCGATTTTCCCTTCCTGCCATTCCTTGCGGGCCTTCTCGGCATCCTTCTGGAGAGACTTAATTTCGGCGTTGATGCTTTTGCGGTAGCTGTCGAGGTCGTCTTCCAGCTCGGAGATTTTCTCCAAGGCGCTCGCCATACGGTCACCAACGGATTCCCGTTCTTCAAGGTCCAGGGGGACGGAAACCGTGATGGTTTCCGTCTTCAGGAAAGAGGCTTCGGCAGGCCGGGACGGCGTGTCCGGTTCGTCCTCTCCGTCTTCGGAGTCAGTAACGGGTTCCTGGTCTTCCGGTTCATCCGGCCGCAATGTGCAGCCCTCGGCAGCCAAGGCTGAGTTCCGGATGTAACACAGCACAGTATCGCCGGAGTCCAGGTCGTCGCCGTCCTGCAAGAAATCCAAGGTCGAAAGCTCCCACCGATTGCCGTGCCGGTCTTCGGTGAGCACGGTTTCGCCGTCCTCGGAAAATTCGACCATCGTCAGCGTGACGCGCGTGGTGTCGGGCGGGTCGCCGGGAAGGTCCGGGTTCTCTCTGTCTTCCTCGCGTTTCGTCGTACCGGTCTTAAAGTCCGTCACCGTGGTGCGGGCCATACCGTCGCCGTCGGACAGGCCCTTATCGTCACCCAGCCATTCAGGCAGAGTAATGGGCACATCGGTGTCGCCGCGTTCTCCACAAAAGTCGATTTGGGACAAAGGCAGCCACACTTCATCGCCTTCACATTCCACCAACACGGCGGCGTCGGTCAGTTGAAGGATGTCGGCGTGGATGGTGATTATATCATCGTGGGACATGGGGTATGCTCCTATTAGGGTCGGCAGCGGCCGGAATGAAGATTATTATTTGTTCAAGCCCAATTCCGTGAGAAATCTGGAGGGAGGTTCGTCGGAACCTTCCTTTTCCGGCCTGACGGCCAGAATCAGTTGGTTCATGGCGCGGGTAACGGCCACGTACATAAGGCGCCGCTCGTCCTCTATGCCTGCATCCCCGGCCTTGACGGCCTGCTTGCTTGGCATGATGCCTTCATTGCATCCGGCCACGATGACGCACGGGAACTCCAACCCTTTGGAGGCGTGGCAGGTCATGAGCAGGATGCTCGGCTCCTCGTCTTTGGCTGGCATTTCGTCCTGCACGTCCACCAGGGCCAGCCAGTCAAGGTAGTCTGTGATGGTAGCGGTGGGATATTGAGCGGCGTAGAGTTCCAGCCACTGACAGTATTCCGGGCCGTATCCGTCCAGCGGGTCGAACTGGTATCCGTCCGAACCAAACCAGTCGAGGGCCACTTTCACTGTGTCGCTTTCCGAGGGCATGGCCTCCAGAATGTCTACGGTCATGCCTTCCCGGTAAACCTCAAAACAGGATTTCCCTACTTCCGCAGCCTGTACGCGGATTTTGGCGTATGCGCCCGCGTCCAGGCCGAGGCCCGTATGCGCCAGCAGGAAAGCCGTTTCGTCAAAAGGATTGACGATGCACTTCAACGCCGCGTTGGCCTTGACGAAAAGCGGGCTGTGCAGGGCCGTCGTGCGCTTACCAATTCGCCTGTGCGGCACGTCGCGGGCGGTCAGCTCATTACTGAGCTTGTCCAGCATCCGGTTGTTCCGGCACAGGACAACAGGAGGATGCGGCCACCCATGCCGGGCGGCGAGAATATCTGCCAATCGGGAACTATCCGCGTTTGGAATGATTGCCAGAGCGTGGGGTACGTCATCCCGCATGGCCCGCATGGTAAGCACTCGGTGGCTGGTGTTGTGGCGGATCAGGCAGTTTGCGGCGGATACTATATCCGGTGCGCTGCGATAGTTGCTGCGCAGTTCGTAGACGGTCAGGCCGCCTACGTCGATCAGGTTTTGCAGGTATGCAGGCACAGCCCCGCGAAAGCCGTAGATGGACTGCGACAAGTCGCCAACGGCATACAATTCAGCGCCGTCCGTGTGTTCCGTGATGGCTTTCAGAGCACGCCACTGCATCAGGTCAAGGTCTTGTACCTCGTCAACCAACAGGTATTTCCAGTTGGTGAACTCTCTGACCTTTCCGGCTTCCGCCAGTTCCACAAGCCCGTGAATCAGCCCATAATAGGGCATGGCGTTGTTCTGGCGACAAGCGGCCTCAAATGCCTGTAACACGGGGTAGTACGGGAGCGCGGTCCCGATTTTTTCTCCGCTTCGCTCCAGAGTGGCGAACATCTCATCCAGGGATTTTTTGCCGTGTCTCCATTTGCCCTTGGCGTACAGCCCGAGATGTTCGCCGCAGTGCCGGATCAGGGTGTCCGTTTCCAGCGGGGTGTAGACGGTCAGATTGCCGTACCGCAGGCCGATGTGATGTCCGTACTTTTTCAACAGACCCAGGCCCAGGCCGTGAAAGGTGGACACCGTGACCTTGCGGGCTTCTCTGCCGACGCGGGCTTCGAGCCGCGTCCGCATTTCCCCGGCTGCGGCGCGGGTGAAGGTCGTGCAGACGATTTCATAGCCGCTGGCCCCGTTTTCGAGCAGGTGCGCCACTCGCTCGACGATGGTGCGTGTTTTGCCGCTTCCGGCCCCGGCCAGCACCAACACATTTTTTTCCTGTGCCAGCACTGCGGCCTGCTGTTCCTGGTTCAGTTCGGAAAAGCTCATAACTTTCTCCCGTATCCCGCATTGAGCAGGGTCAAATACAACTGCAGGCGGGCCAAGGCGCGCATCCGCTCAATCGGACGCATGGCGGCGCGCGCCTCTTTCCGGGTTTCCTTGGGGATGGAAATGCCGTTCAGTCTGGCGGCCACTAGAGCGGCGCGGTAATCGGCCAAAATATCGCCTGACTCTGCAATACGTCTGGACAAAACCGCCAGGGTATCGGAGAGAACTCCCACCCCACCGGGTAACGCGGGCAGGTTCGCGTCCAGTGTGGGGCGCGTCATTGGGCGGCCTCCACAACATGCACCGCTGTCCACCCGTCGCTGACGGAGGCCAGTTCGTGGCAGGTGCAGGCGATAATCTGCGTGTCCACATTGGACATGGCGACGCTGTCCAGCAGCAGCCCGATTTCCTGGCCGAGTTCCGCTCCCTCAATCAGAATGACCGGGTTTTGCTGCCCTTGCGGCACCAGCGCATAGGCAAGGGCGCTGTCGAAAATCACGCGCTGGCCGCCGGACAGACCTCCGTGGGCGACAAAGCCGTGACCGGGGATTTCCCAGCCGAGAACCACGTCGCCGTCATCGCCCACGCTGAACACGGCTTGTCCATAGGGCAGCATGTGTCCCATTTTCTGGGCGACAGCCGTGGCCGTGGCCTGCATGGCCGCCGACTTTTTGTTGCGCAGGTCTTCCAGCGCCTTCTTTTCGGCCTCCAGTTTTGATTCCAAATCCAACACGGCCGCGCGGTCTTTTTCCTGTTGCGTTTTGAGGCCAGCCGCGCGCTGAAAAAGGCGCTCTTCGGCCCGCAACGTGTCCAGTCGGGTCCGGAGCCCGGAAACCCGCTGCGCCATGATTTGCAGTGAGCTATCCATTGACGACCTCCTGTGTGGTCCGAAGAGACTTGATTTCGCGCTTGAGCACCATCCGCGCGGCGCATCCATCACACCCGGCCCGCTCCAGCGCGGACAGAACGCGCTCAAGAGCGATAACTCCCGTGTTCAGGGGGGCGTCGTGACCCTGCTCACTGTTTTGTCGGACACGGGAAGGTTCTTGGCAGACCGAGAAAGGAAGCGGTGCCTGGCTTCGTGCCGCACTGGTCAAGGAGTGCTGGGCCAAACCGGAACCCGGTTCGGTCGATTCCGCGGCTTGTTGCTCCCTGGCTGCACGGGTAGCGGCCTCCTGCTCCAGATGCGCCTGTTCCCGCACCATATCGTCGCGGGCTTCTTGGTATTCCCGCTCAACCTTGGCGATTTCGGCCTGTACTTCCGGCAGTGTTCCCGCAGGCAGGTTGAGTTCAGCGATAGACGTTGCCAGGCTTTGGCAAGACTGTTCCTTGCCCTTGATGTCGCCTTCGATTTGGGAAATGCGTTCCTTGGCGCGCGAGATGGACGCATTCAGGCCGCGCACGTCACCGGCTGGCGGGAACAGGCGGAAAAGCTCGTCCACCTTTTTGGCGTCCGAGAGCGCCAGAAAACCAGCCACGTCCGCAATGCCGATGCCCTGGCGGTCGAGTTCCATCTCAAAAATATTTTTGGGGGTGGGCTCGCCGTCGATGCGGTAGCCACAACCAATTGCGCCGCCCTTTTTGCATCTGTAGGTGCGCTCAAACGTCTTGCCGCCGTCAAGCTCCATGCCCACGGTCAAAGTGTCGCCGCTACCCACGGCCTTGAAAATTTCTGCGTTGGTGCGGGCGATCCCGGTGCCGGGGAGGCCCCCGGTCACCAGCAGGGCCAGCGCGAGAGAGCGGGAACTTTTGCCGCTCCCGACGCGCCCCATAATCAGCGTGCGGAGGCCAAGAGGCTGGTTGAAATCCAACCCCTTGAACCCGGTAGCGTAAATACGGGTAATCATGCCGCCCCCCTACTGCGCATCCAGCATACTGCTGATAGCGAGGTTGATTTCGGCCGCGTTGCCGGGATTGACCTCCTTATCTGTCAGGCCGCAGTCCGCCAGAGCGGTTGCGTATTCGTCGGGAAAATTCTCCCGCGCGACATGCAGGTTTTTCCACGCCTTGAGTTCCTCCGCCGTCCAGTCCCGGGTGGGCTCTTCCTGGGGCTGTTCCGTATCCGACGCTGCCACAGCGGGCTCTTCGATGGGGGGAGACATAACCATTCCCGATTCTTGATTTTCGTATCGGTCGGGGTTTTCCAGCGGGTCCGCCTCTTCATCCATATCACCGCCATGCACATCGTCTGTGCCACGGGAGACAACCAAAGGCTCCTTGGCTTCGGGCAGAGCGACGGGCCTGCCCACAGAAAGAGCCTCAATGACTTTCGTGGAGGCCGCATAGCGCGACGTATCAAACCGGATGAGACCGCCGTCACTCGGAGCCCAGCAGACCACGGGCACATCCCACTGTGAAATGGGGTTACAGTTTTGGCCCGACCCTTGGCCGGGAACAACGGCGATGCCGAACAGGTGTTTCAGTGCATTCCGCTGGGCGAACGTTTGGGCAAATTCCAAGGCCTTTTTCTTGCGGTTCAAAACCTGCCCGAGGAAGTTGATGACCTCTTCGTGAGTGATCTTCATCCACAGATTGACGGCGTCATCCACGCGGTAGCAGGCCCATTCTTCAGCGGGGGCCGGGGCGGACGCAGTGGAAGGCAGGAGCTTGAAGGCGTCCTTGGCCCTCTTGGCCTTGCCCACCATGTCGGCCAGGGCGTAGGTGGCGACGTCAAAAATCGTGGTCCGGTCGCTGACCATGGGCTGCCCGTTTTCGTTGTAGCGGAAGGCCATCGCACGGCAATGCACCTCGATGATGGTGCCGTCCGGCCCGCGACGAACATAGGGGTTTTGCTGCTCCACGCCGTCCACGATGACTGTGGGAGCGTTCATGACAACCGCCCCAGCCGTGTGCGCCAGCATGGAGTAGCCAGGCGCACTGATAACGTATGGTCCCTTCCAAACGGGCTGAGTCAAACCACCGTTTTCCGCGCTCAGGCGCACGGTTCTTTTGGTAGCCTTGATGCTGCGGCCTTCCGCGTCAGTCAGGACAAAAGCCTCGCCATCCCCCAGAGCAATGACGTTTTTTTGATGTATAGCCGCGAGGTACCGCCCAAGGACGGCACCGTCTTCCGGGCAGGCCGCCTGGATGCGGGCGAAAGATTCCTTTGCCTGCACAGTAAGGGATTGTTCGGGTGCATTCCCTTGATTGTTGCTCATAATCTGTCTCCTTGTATGTCTCGGGTAAAAATTGCGCTCTGGTCCCGAAGCCATTCGGCGTCCGCCACGGCGGACTCATAAGCCTCGTCAGTGCCGTACTCGTGCGGGCAGGGCATCCCATGCGGGCGCCCGCAGCGTTCTGAGCAGGCTTCAAAATAGAGGCAGGAGTCGTAGCACATGGCGTTATCTCCGGGCCGATTGAACCTGCGCAATTCTGACGTACAGGTGTGCGGCAAGTTGTTCATGGTCATGGTGCCACGCCCATATTGCGGCGCGCTCAAGCCACGCCATTGTCGCGGGCGCCGTGGCGCGAAAATGAGTTCCCTCGTAGCGGAGGGTCAGCGCTCTGTCCTGTATGAACTGCGCGGTTTCGCTGATGGTCATGCCGCTCTCTCCGTCAGTTTTTGGCCGGTTTGAACAAGCCCGCTGGCGTGCTCGATGATGGTCAGCCCACAGCGCGGGCATATCCAGTCCTGGCGAACCCGAACGCCCGCCGGGGTTGTCCAGGGGCACGAGTCCATGAAGATGGGAGCTTGGCGGGGGCCGGTACGACTGCATCGCGGGCATTCTTTCATTGTTCCCTCTCCTTATGCCGCCTTACGCCGCGCAAGCCATTCGTCACGTCGGGTGCGGGCTGCTTCGAGCGACACGGCAATGCAGGAAAACAGTTCACCGTCCGTGTGGCGGTAGTCATACTGGACTCGCTTCTGTCCCGCGCGGCGGCGGCCGACTAAAGCGGCGGACAGGCTGAACGTTTCGTGTTGTTCTTCGCCGGGGCCGATATTCTGGGGATTGAGAGCCATGTCTTACCTCCTTTTATTCGGGGAATATGGGCGGTACGGATGTGCCGTACCACTTATGCGTCCACGCAAAAAATGGCCCTAAAGTCTATTTCCTGTATGGCATGAGCGGCTTTGTTGGCGGCATTCCAGGTGGCATCCTGTAAGGCTTTGTCCGAGTCCTCGTTGAGGGCTCTGTAAGCGTCATAAGCGGCGGCAAGGGCGGCGGCGCAGACAGCGTCCTTGGCTCTTTCTCTGGCGACAGAACCAGATGCCGCACAGGCTGCCGCACACGCGGAATCGACAGCCATATCGGCCTCATTCCAATCTTCCCAGACTTTGTAGGCGGCGTCGCAGACCTCTCCAAGGTCATCATCCGTGGCTGCGCCCACGCCATGCCACTCAGCCACATCCAATGCTTCTATGGCGGCCTTCATGGTGGGTTCGCTGTGCAACAGATGCTGCATCTGACGGACACATCTCACGGCAAAAAGGCGAGCGTCTCTTTCACATGCCGGTTCATCCACTGCCCGGAGTGCCCACACGGCATTTGAGAGCCCAGTAGCCTCCAGAATGGTCAACAGAGACAGCGGCGTGTCATCGGCCTCTGTTTTGTCTAAGTGAGAGAGCAGGGCCTTCCAGTCGTTATTAGAAGGATCACATTCCTGAATGCGATTAAGTGTGGTGTAGTACATCGTCCCTCCCAAAGAAGGATTGGTTTCAGTGCTCATGTCCGTGCGGGGCATTCCATAATTTTTTTTCACTCCGTTCCCTGCCGTCGCGTGCTTTCCCGCCCTTTCGGGTTTGCGGCTTGCCGTGCTCGGTACTTGTCGGGGTTGCCGCCAGGGAGTCGTGCGTTCCGGCAGAGCAGCGGGCTTTGCCGTGGTGCCGTTGGCCTTTCTCCCTGTTGGCAAATGTATTTTAGGAAAAATATTCCTAACAATCAACATAATTTTAGGATTATTTTTCCTAACCGTGCCGGCAACTATCCACAAAAAACCCGCTGAAGCGGGTGAAGAGAAGGAGCGTAGTAGATTGGGATGTGCCCGGTAACAACCGGAGTTAGAGCAGTTGTTTGCCTTCCACGGGCCTATCGCGGCAAGTCGGTCTGCGGCTCTTATCTATTATGTGAAAAAGTCAAGATCGGGAAAGGGAGTGAGATAGCCAAGTTAATTTATGGAAATAATTCAGTAAATCTAGGTCAAAGAAAAACTATTCAGTATAATGCTTATTGCTTCTTGTAAGATTTCATGTGCGGCTTTAGCTTCTTCTGGAGTTTCATATAGTGGAGTTGTAATTTCCAATTTATATCGTATATTATTTTTTTGTACATCTAATTTGTGCATAAATATATATTTTGTTGTATCAAAATGTCTGATACGGTAACAGTAGCTTGATTCAAGTCCGGGATTATTGACGACATACACCTTTTTAAATGTTGCTAAGGAAATATTTTCGTCAGAATAAAACTTTCTACCAAATTCCTGATCCGACATTTTTGAAACGTGTAAGGATTTAAATAAATCCGACACATCTTGTGTTAATCTTTCCGCAGAAAGAGTTATAAAGGGAAATTGCTCATCATAAAAGATTACTGTCAATAATTTATTATTTTTTTCATCTTGGAATATAAGAGCTTCCGGATAGAAAAAGGAGCATCCCAATTTTGTGTTTATGTAGCGCCGAAACGGAACCTCAGTTCCGTTGATGGTGGGGGTTATGCGATCACGTTCTACCAATGGCCCGCCGAATTGCGCGGCAAAATCCGCATATGGCATGTCGGCATACCGTGAGCGATGCAGAGCCGTGGACAGTTCATAGTCGGTCAGGTTGTTGTACTCGGGATAGACAGCGCGAAAATCCTGGAGCTTCAGCATGGCAAAGCAGGGAGTTGGCACAATGAATAGTGCAAAAATTATAATCAATATTTTCTGTTTGATATTATAGATGCTGCCCATTACTGAATACCATAGCGGGATTTATCCCTTATCAATGCTTCATCAGTTTGATATTTGTTGGTGCTATAATTACAGATTTGACATAAATAAATGTCGTCGTTTGCTATCAGTGGATTCTTGCATTCTGGACATAGGAGCATTTCATAGTTCGGTAGATGCCCAGGTTTTTGAATAACGATACATCCTCCAATTTTTCTAAAATTTTTGTTTTCTATATTTATATCTATAGAACCGCGCAGTGCATCATCAAGAGCCGCAGTAAATATTCTATCTGGCTGAAGCTCAAGCCCTTCACATAAGATATAAAATTCTGCTAGACTCATAGGCTTTTGCCCACGTAACAAATTGTTGACTTTTTTTTGTACGTCTCCATAGCCCAGCGGTCCAAATGTTTTTGTACCCAAGGCATCATCGGAAATTCCCAAATCACTTTTTTTATCAAGAAGCCGTTGCCTGATAATTGCTTCAAGGGCAGCCGCTATCGGATGTTGCTGTTTCTTCATATAAACTGTTTGTCGGGTGAGTATTTTTTTGTCAAAGGAAGGACCCTCCTTGATTTCTAGGAATATTATTCCTAAAATCCAAATAAAGGAGGTCAGCGTGAAAGACACCATCACCGCCCTGATCAAAAAATTTGGAAATCAACGCAAGGCGGCTGTAGCCTTGGGAATTACCGACCGAACGTTCCGAAACTATGTCAAGGAACCCGATTGTGTGCCGGAACCTATGCGCCGCCTTATGAAGTCCATCCTTGAACAGGAAGGGACTCATCCCATCCAGCCCCCTATGGCACCCGGGAAAACTCCGAATTTGTCAGCTCAAGTCTGCCCCCAACTCTAAGCCGTGTAACCCTGCAAAGATTTGAGGAACTACACCATGCCCGACTACCAGAACATGACGGCCACAGAGGCCATGCGCCATGCCAAGGACGTGTCCGGCCTGACAGCAGAGGAAATAGCCGCGGCGGCGGGCCTGAGCGCGGCCGTGGTGCGGCGCTACTTGCAACGCGGCGACGACTATGCACCAGGGCTGGATAAAATTCCCGCCCTGTGCCGGGCCATGCACAACACTGTGCTGATCCAGTGGCAGCAGGCCCAGCTTGAACGGCAGGCGGAAGACATCCCGCCCGCCCGCACCCGGGCCCAGGTGTTGACCGCTGTGGCCAGGGCCGCCGCCAGCATGGGCGACGTGCAGCGGCGCCTCGCGGATGCCGAGGAGTGCGGCATTGACCCGGCCTGCGCCCGCGACGTGCGCGGCCTTGTGGGTGATGTGATCGAGGACTGTCGGGTGGTCATGGCCATGTTGCAGCACGTCGCGCAATGCGCGGACAGAACCGAGTGCGATGTGTTGCTGAGTATGCGCCCGAAAGCCAAGCGGCCCTGGTGGAGGTTTTGGTGATGGCTGAAATAACCGCTTTCGGAGATATCCTCACAGGCGACGCCCTGGCCATGCTTCGCACTCTGCCGGACCAGTCCGTGCATTGCTGCGTAACATCGCCTCCGTATTGGGGACTGCGCGATTATGGAGTTTCGGGACAGATAGGCCTTGAATCCTCGCCGCAAGAGTATGTTGCCGCGCTGATGCCGATTTTTCATGAAGTTCATCGCGTACTCCGTGCTGACGGCACGCTATGGCTGAATCTGGGCGATAGCTACATCGGATACCACGGCAACAAAAAGGCCCATGGATCCGCGGCGCCATCCGACAAGGATGGATACCGAGAAAACATGCGTGTCACGTCAGTCGGAGCGGACGGCCTGAAAAACAAGGACATGGCCGGTATCCCCTGGCGAGTGGTTTTCGCCCTGCAGGAACAAGGGTGGTATTTGCGCTGCGACATTATTTGGGCAAAGCCGAACCCCATGCCAGAAAGTGTGCAGGACCGCCCGACGCGCGCGCACGAGTATCTTTTTCTCCTCTCTAGGTCGGAGCGCTATTACTACGACCATGAGGCCGTAAGGGAAGCGGCGGCACCTTCCTGTAAGGGTAACGCCAAGACTTTCCGAGGTGGCGGAGCGTATACCGGTGGCCGCAGTTTCGATAATTCAACGGATGCCGTGCGGAACAGCCACGGCAATGCGCCGCAAGGCGACATCCGGGCAGTAAAACGCCATTCCGTCCGCCCCGGCATTGATGTCAAGGGGGGAAATCAGGGGATGGGGAAAATGACCTATCCCCTCTACACCCGCAATCGGCGCTCTGTATGGAGCGTCGCCACGCATCCTTTTCCTGATGCCCACTTCGCCACTTTCCCGCCTGAATTGGTGCGCCCGTGCATCCTGGCTGGGTGTCCGGCGGGCGGCGTGGTGCTCGATCCGTTTTTCGGAGCGGGTACTGTCGGTGCGGTCTGTGTCGAAGAAAAACGACGTTACCTCGGCATCGAAATCAATCCCGATTATGTGGCAATGGCATCCGATAGAATTGCGGCAGCGGAAATGAAGGCCAAGGCCCCCAAACAGGCCAGCCTCCTGCAATTGGAGCGCGCGATATGAACACCGGCCCATCTTATCAAAAAGCTGTCTCCCTCCGCACGTCGCGGGTGGCCTACTACCGTCAGTTCGGCAACGCGAAATCGGATTGGGAGGTCATTGACGCGGAAACCGGCGAGGTAAAGGTGTTCGGCCCAGCACAGTTCAAGGCTCTGTTTGTACCGGACTGGCAACTGCCGCCGCACATGCGGCATATAGCGGAGGCCGCCCCCTCCTGGTGGGACTGGAAAGCGGCAAGGGGACGGGCGTGAAAGGGCTCGTTGTTGACCTCTTCGCCGGTGGCGGCGGAGCCTCGACCGGCCTTGCCTGGGCCTTGGGACGCGACCCGGACATCGCCATCAACCACGACGCCGAAGCTCTGGCCATGCACAGGGCGAATCATCCGCGCACACGGCACATGCAAAACGACATCACCCGGGTGTTGCCCTTGGAAGCCACAGGCGGGCATCCCGTGGCGATTCTGCACGCCTCGCCGGACTGCACGCATTTTTCTAAGGCCAAGGGCGGCAAGCCCAAATCTCAGTATATCCGCGACCTCGCGTGGGTAGTTATTCGCTGGGCGGAAGACACGCACCCGAACCTTATCACGTTGGAGAACGTGGAGGAATTTTTGACGTGGGGACCGTTGGATAAAAACGGCCAGCCAATCAAAGAGCAGGCCGGGGCCACCTTTGCAGCGTGGCGGAAACGGCTTGTGCGGCTGGGCTACCGGGTGGAATGGCGGCTTTTGAGAGCCTGCGACTATGGCGCGCCCACCACGCGGCGGCGGCTTTTTGTTGTGGCGCGGCGGGACAAGGGGCCCATCGTCTGGCCCGCGCCCTCACACGGCAACCCGAAATCCGCTGAAGTGCGGGCCGGGAAACTGCTGCCGTGGCGCACGGCGGCGGAGTGCATTGACTGGTCTATCCCCTCGCAAAGTATTTTCGACCGGAAAAAGCCGTTGGCTCTCGCCACACAGCGCCGTATTGCCGAGGGCTTACGGCGATATGTCCTCCAGGCGGCGGAGCCGTTCATCGTGACCTATTACGGGGCCAAGAAGCCCGACGATTTTCGCGGTCAAGACTTGGGCCGTCCGCTCCCGACACAGACCACGGAAAACAGGTTCGGTCTGATTTCGCCTGTGGTGGTGACGAATACCACCGGACACGCGCCGACGCCCGTGGATATGCCCATGCCGACCCTTACTACCGGCAATCAGCAGATGATGGCCGGGGTCGTCGTCGCCCCCATACTGTCGCGGCAGTTCGGCCAGTCCATCGGCCAGAGCGTGAACGCTCCTCACCCGACAATCACGCAATGCAATCACGACGCTCTGGTAAAGGCTGTCTGCATTGCAAAGCATTATGGTGGTGTCGTCGGGCACGGCATGCAGCAGCCCCTGGGGACCGTCACCATTATTGACCACCATTCTTTGGTGTCCGCCTGTCTCACCAAATATTACGGAAAATCCGCCTGCGCCGGTGTTGGGGAACCCCTCCATACTCTGACCAGCAAAGAGCACATGGCCCTTACGTCCGCATGTCTGGTCAAATACTACGGCACGGCCAAGGCTGCGGACGTGGGCGAGCCCATGCACACCATTACCGCCAAGGCCCGCATGGGGTTGGTGGAAGCCGAGGCGCGGCAGAATTCCGAGCCCAGACGCTATGAGCAGGTGAGCGACTTTCTGCGTACTTGGGGCGTCATCGGCCCGAAGGACGAAGCGGAATTTATCTATCAGGGCGTCGTCCACCGTATCACGGACATTCTGATGCGGATGCTTGCGCCGCGAGAGCTCTATACGGCGCAAGGCTTCCCGCCGGATTACATCATTGACCGGCTGCCGGACGGCAAATGCCTCACAAAAACCGCGCAGATTCGCATGTGCGGCAATTCCGTGCCGCCAGAGATGGTTGAAGCTCTGGTTCGCGCCAACGGGCCGGACACATGGATACAGAGAGAGAGGCCAGCATACCCCTTACTGAAAGCCTGTTTTGCCGGATTGCAGTCACACCCTCAAACAGTGGAGATGACATGTACGACATAACTTTGAATGAGTGGTACCGCCATCTGGCGGTTTGCGGCGTATTGCGACGCGCAGAACGCCGGGCGCGGGGCATCAGGATTGTGCCCGGTCCCATGCTGAAGCGCCCCCTGACCCCAAGAACAATCGACGGAAAAGATAGCCCCGTCCTGGTGGTACAGAACGGGGCCGAACGCGGGCGGAAAACCGCAAGCCGCATAGCAATGGAGTTATTATGAACCGAAATAATCAGGCCGTCAAATGGTATCCCCGACTCTTTACGGGGGACATGGTGCGCGCTCTTCTGGACGGCAGAAAGACGGCTACCCGCTGGCCGTTGCGCAAACAGCCCGTAGAGGACGTATCCCGCCGGGCCGGGCAATGGGTGTGGGAGGACGTTGCGGGCAACGTATTCCGCGCCCCGGTGTGCCCTGGTGATGTGATTTGGGGACGGGAGACATGGGCGCGCGTTTCCATTCCCCACGGAACCTGCGCGCGCGAACTTGTTACGGTCTACGCCGCTGATAATCCACATGGATTATTGTGGCCCTCTCGATGGAAACCCAACATTCACATGCCCCGAAAGTACGCACGCCTGTTTGGGCGCGTGACCGGCGTGAAGCTGGTTCGCGTGCAGGACATCAGTGAGGAAGAGGCGCAGGCCGAAGGTATTACACCGTCCACAAAACAAATTGTCAAGTTTGGCCGGGGGATGCGCGTAACCACCGCGCGGCAGCAGTTTGCGGCGCTCTGGAACGCCCTCTATGCCGCGCGGTGGCCTTGGCTGGGACGCAAATCCGTGGGTATGGGCGGCGGATTTTCGGCTGATTTCCAAGGCTGAAGCGGAGGCGTGACATGGGCATGGACTGGTTCAGAGTCTACCATGGAGCAATCAGTGACGACAAATGGCCGCTTATCGCGCGCCGGTCAGGACAATCTGTGGCGGTTGTCGTTGCTGTATGGCTCGCCCTGCTGGACTGCGCGTCTCAGGCAAAGGACAGGGGCAGTATTCTCGACTTCGACGTCGAAAGCATGGATGCACAGCTCCAGGTTGATGATGGGACGTGTCAGGCTGTGGTGGATGCTCTCAGCACAGGGCATAAACCACGTATTGCCCAAGGACGCATCGTGAATTGGGAAAAACGGCAGCCCAAACGGGAAGACGGGGGAGCCGAACGCGCCAAACAGTGGCGAGAAAGAAAAAAAGTGGGGGAGAACGGTAACGTAACGCCTGCAAACGATCCTGAACGCACTCCGAACGCGCCACGAACGCAACCGAACACAGATCAGATAAGACTAGATAAGACAAGAGATATTACTACCCCCCAAGATATACCTGGATACGAAGATAGCGCGGGCGCGCGCGAGGAAGCAGGTGGGGGGTGTGGGGAAGATTATCTCGATGCGCCCAATGTCGAAAACGCACCCAGCATCGAGTTTCAGGAAATTCGGGCTTACTTCAACGCGCATGGGCGCGAGGAAGCCCCCCTCACCGGGTTCCAGGAATACCTTTCGCTCCATGCCACACGCCAATGGCCGGGACAATCGGCCATCTACACTGCCATCGACCGCCTTTCCGCGCAGGACGCCCCATGGCGCGCGGGCAAAGCTCCGGGACTTGCCAAATTTCTCAAAGAGCAGTGGTGGCGCATGAAGCCCCGGTCCCCCGCCCGTGCCTCACCCCTGGCCCCTCCCGGCCAGACGGTGACGGAGCGCAACGAGGCAACGGCAATGCAGGTACTCGCGGAAATGGAGGCTGATGAAAATGGCAACTGACCTGGAGCGTAAAACAAAGGCCATCGGTGGCATCGCGGAAAACTACGGCGCGGCGTTTACGCATGACCTGCTGAAAATCTGGCTCCGCCTGCTACGGCCGTATCCCCCGGAACTTGTGGAGGCCGCAGCCGTCAGGGTGATTGAAACCTACGCCTACAAGACCATGCCACCGTATGCCGTGCTGCGTGAGGCCATCGAGGAAATCGCCGGGGCCGGGCCGCAGGCTGTAGGGCTGAAGGCTGCGGCGGAGTGGACGCGCTTACAGGAAGACGTAGCCCGCTACGGCTCTTACGCCCCGCCGGAGGACATGCACCAGACAACCGCCCATGTCGTGGGCGTGATGGGCGGCTGGAAGGCCGTGTGCGCATGGGAAACGCGGTATCTGGACCTCAAGCGCCGTGAGTTTGTGGACCTGTGGACGCAGGCAGACGGCAAAGCGGACGTGCTGGCCATGGGAGCCGCAGGAGTCCAGAGAGCCATTGCACAAACCCGTGGCGGGTTTGTGCATGTCGGCAGGGCCTTGCCCGGCGGCCTGCGGGCTCTTGGTGAAGACAGAAAGCAAATAGGAGCGTGAGCCATGATTTCTTTCGTTTTGAATACAACCCCAACGGCTCAGGCGCGCACCAAAAACGGCGCCCGAATTGTAAGAGGCGAGGACGGCGAGATTAAAGCGCACAGCACGACGTACAAAACGCAAAAACAGCGCTCTGTTGAGCAAACATTGGATGCCCTGCTCGCCCCTCATGCGCCGGTGTCCCCCATCATGGGGGCGGTGGTGCTGCAATTTCAGGCTGTGTTCCCTCCGCCCAAAAGCACCAGCAAAAGAGCGCGGGCGGCCATGTTACGGGGTCAAATTCATCACACAAAAAAGCCGGACCTGGATAACATCGAAAAGCAGCTCAAAGACGCCATGACGCGTCTGCACTTTTGGGGGATGACCGGCAGGTGGTGATGTGCATCAAGAAAAAAGTGTACGGACCTGTTGGCCGCTGGGAAGTATGCGTGCGTGAAGTACAGGAGGGCGAGGCGATATGAGCGAGTCGCAGGTACAGGGCAAGCAGGCTAACCCTCACTTGCCCGTTGTTGACGGCATGGTCGGACAAGGCGTCCGCTTTGAGCGTATCCGACGCATCACCGGGTATCTGGTGGGTACACTGGACCGTTTCAATGACGCGAAACGCGCCGAGGTGGGGGACAGGGTGAAGCATACCGGGAGCGGTGCGGGCATGGAAAAAAGGGGCGCGGGCTCGCCCGGGGAGGGCGACGGATATGGCCCGGCTGACCGCTGAACAGTGGGAGCAGGCCCGGGCCGAGTACGAAGTCCGCGGCGTGAGTCTGGGCGATGTGGCCAAGCGTTTTGACGTGGCCACGTCCAGCGTTTCCAGGCGGGCACGGGCCGAGGGCTGGGTCCAGGGCAAAATGCAAGACCTCGCGGAGCGGAAAGTAGCGGCGGTCAAAGCCTTGGCCGAGGTCGAAACGCAAACGCAAGACCTGCCGTTGCGTTTTCAGCACACCTTGCAAAGCGTGGTGCAGGAGCGGCTTCAGGCGGAGGGGATGCTGGCGTCCCTGGACGTGGCTCTGGCAACCAAGGCCATCACGCTCGCCAGCCAGGCCACCAGCGCGGCGGACATCGAGACGCTTTCCCGCGCGCGCAAAAACCTTGCGCCCGCGCAGCAGGCCCCGGCCCAGCAGACCACCGTCACCGTGAATCAGCAGGCCCAGGCCGGGGCGGCCGCCGAGGCAGTTTCAACCCCTCCGGCTCCCCCAACGCCCGAGGGGGCCGTACGCGCCGTGCTGCGCGGCGCCCTGGAGGGAGATGACGCCTGATGCTGTTCGCCAAGGCTACACAGGCCGAGCGCGACGAAATTCGCCGCTCCTGCGAGGCCGACCTGCTCACGTTCACGGCCATCATGTTCCGCGCGCGCATGGCCCAGCCTTTCCTGGTCAACTGGCACCATGAGCGCATTACCGACGCCCTCATGGCCGTGTATCGCGGCGAAATCCACAACTTGCTAGTGACCATGCCGCCAGGAGGCACAAAAACCGAGCTGTGCGTGATCCATTTCATGGCGTGGTGTTTTGCCCGCTCGCCCTACTGCCGCTTTCTGCATCTGTCCGGCTCCGGGGAGTTGGCGGCGCTCAATAGTGCCACCACCAAGGAGATCATTGAGCTTGAGGAGTATCAAGCCCTGTGGCCACGAGTCATCCGCAGGGATACGCGCGCCAAAAACCGCTGGAACATCGACATGTATGGCCGCACGGCCGGGGGCGTCTACGCCACGTCCACCGGCGGGCAGGTAACCGGGTTCCGGGCCGGGTACATCCGGCCGGGATTCTCCGGCGCGATCCTCATTGATGACCCACTCAAGGCTGACGACATCTGGAGTCAGGCCAAGCGCGACGCGGCTAACCGCAAATTGACGGGCACCATCCGCAGTCGCCGGGCCAGCTCTGAGCACACGCCCATTATTCTGATTATGCAGCGCTTGCATGAGGACGATCCGGCCGGGCACGCCCTGGCCGGAGATTTTGCGGCAGCGTTCACACACCTCGAAATTCAGGGCGTACAGGCCGAGGGAACGCCCGGTGAGCACAGCTATTGGGAGGCCAAGGACAGTCTTGCTTCCATGCGGGACTTGCGGGAGCGCGACCCCTACACGTTTTACGCCCAGGTGCAGCAGCGGCCCACGCCGCCCGGCGGCGCCATGATCAAGACGGACTGGATACAGCACTACGCGAGCCCGCCCGGCGACCTGCATACCCTGCTGTATGTCATGGACACCGCGCTCAAGACGGGCGAGCGCAACGACTACTCCGTCCTCTCGCTGTGGGGCTTTGACGGCGCGGGCGTCTACCTGCTGGACGTGGCGCGCGACAAATGGGAGGCCCCGGACCTGCTGACGGCTGCGGCTGTCTTTCTGGACCGGCATCGGCCACGGCGGCCGTCAACGCTCAAAGTCCGCGGCGTACTGATTGAGGACAAGGCCAGTGGTACGGGCTTGATTCAGAGTTTACGGCGTGATGAGGCGTTGCTGGACATGCCCATCATTGCCGTGCAGCGCAGCACGGACAAGGTGAGTCGCGTCAATGACGTGCTGCCGTTCATCCGGGCCGGTAGGCTGTTTGTGCCCGAGTCTGCCCCGTGGCTTGCGGCCTATCTGGGCGAGCTGGCCGCGTTTTCCCCGGCCATGACCCACAAGCACGATGACCAAGTGGATGTGACAGTGGACGCGCTCAACGAATTTTTGCAGGCCGGGGGCGGCGTGTCCCAGGGCATGGACCTGTCATAGGAGGCGGCATGGCAAGGATTAGACTTTTGAGAGACTTGATTACCGGAGAGCGGTATTTCAAGGAGGCGGCCACAGGCATGGCCTTCCGGCGCACTGTCGGCTCTCTGGTGTGGCCCTGCGGGGAGCGGCCAGGCTGCCTTGTGGTGCTGGGGGAGACGCGCTCCCGCCAGAACGTCTTGGGCGCCCGCAGGCACGATGTGCACAGACTGGAAGAGGTCCGGAGCGACGACGTGTCGGTGTTGGTGTCCCAGATGGCCCGCATGACAGAGGATTGGCTGGTCAGGTACTGGTCCACGCCGATGGCGGACAATCGGGCGTACCTGCTGGACGATGTGAACGACAACCTGCGCAGACTTCGCCGCCCGCTCCTGCAATACGGTGATCCGCAAGGGTGGAAGGGCCGGGGTGAGGGGCTGCTGCCCTTTTACCATGCTCTGGTCCAGCGTCGTACAAAGAGTGAAAAGACCCTGTTCTTGGGTGACGCCTGCACGGGAGCCGATGAAATCGCCAAGTTGCAGGCGGAGGACATGACCAAAAAGCCCACGGACTTCCCAGGCGCGGCAGCCTTGTGTTTCGCGCTCGCGGAAATCGACGTTGACCCATGGCCGGATTGGGGCGAACGCACCAAACTCTACGGGGGGCCTGCCGACGAGCTAGGGGGCTACTGATGGAGCGTGTCAATGGTGTGTCGTATACCCCGAAAATCCTGAAGAGTATGCGGGAAATCTGTGAAGAAATGGGCGTCGGCGCGAAAGTTGTGCGTCGTTGGGCGGCCTGTGGCGCCCCCATTGCCGTGGAGGGGAGCAAGAGAAATGCGCGGTATAGCGCCGAAGCGGTACGCTTACAGCTCTGGCGTGAGTCGCTCGGAAAAGGACAGGCCGGGGAATTGTCCCCTGGCCCCTGAGTTCTGTCAGCCCGCCAAGGCCGCCCGCACGGTGTCCGGCGCTTTTTCAATGACCCGGAGATACGCGCGGACGGCCGGGTCAGGTCTGCGTTTGCCCTGTTCCCAATTTCTGAGGGTATTGATGGAAAATCCGAACTGTGCGGCAAACATGGCTTGTGTGAGGCCCATGACATTTCTGATTGCCCTTACATCAACGTGTTCAGGCGGCCGAACAGGCACAATTTCATGGACCTTGTAGCATGATTTGTCCGCCTTTCCGTCCATATATTCCACCGCTTCACGCAGTCCGTCTATAATACGTTTTCCGCTCATAATTCCCTCCCATACTTTTGCAATATCCTGACAAGTTGAGTCATTTCATTGCATTCTGCCTGGGTTAGGTTGATTTTTTCGTTTTTTGCATACAACGCAAGGGCAAATAACGGTATCGTTTCATTGTAATAATAAAAAATAACACGATAACCGCCGCTCTTTCCACCCCCCTCTCGTGCCCAGCGCACTTTGCGTACACCGCCGGTACCCGGCATCACATCTCCACATTCCGGATTTGATGCGAGGTACAGGACAAGCGATGCGCGCTCATCCTCGTTGAGATGGCCTTTGGCGTTCCGGAGGAAGGTCGGCATCTCGACCACGGTCATGGGGGCATCTTGCATGTGCTAAATGTAGTCCATTGGGCTACAAAGTCAAGTCCTGAAAACCATGTCAACCCCCTCCCGCGATACGCCCTTGATATGCCCTCGATACGCCCGCGTGTGCCCTAGCCGAAATCCCCATGCTACGTTCCCGGCAAAACGGGAGTGTAGCGTTATGCCCGCAAATTTGACCAGGATTCAAGATTTTCTCCGCCGTCCCGGAATCGAAGGGCCGCAGCGCCTGCAAGGGTATATCCCGAGCCACATCCTCGATGGCAATAAGGCCGGGCGCAATCTGAATTGCACCGGGCATGACGCCTACGGCACGCATGACCCCATCGGCGTTTCCGGTGTGACCATCGCCACCGGAGTTGACCTGGGGCAGACCGACGCCGCAACGCTCCGCAAAATTGGCGTTGATGCTGCTGTTATCAGCCTGTTTTCTCCCTTTCTGGGCAAAAAGGACAAGGACGCCGTGAAAGTCTTTCACCGCGTCGGCGGTCTTGCCATCTCCCAAGCTGAGGCGGACATGCTGGACGATTGCATACACCGCCACCACTGCCAGCTTATCAGCGCCCGCTATGACCGCGACGCCGGGGCTGGGGCCTTTGCTTCTCTGCCCTGGCAGGCACAGGCCGCCATCTTTTCCGTGTTGTACCAGCGTGGCACGGGCTACGCCTCCAAAATGCCCAAGACGTGGGGCCATCTGGTCCGCAGGGACTGGCAGGCCGCCGCCGAAGAGTTGTGTACCGGGTTTACGCAATATTCCGAGCGGCGTGCTGTCGAAGGCCGGTTGCTCAAGGAGATTGCCTGATGTTCGACCTGCTCAAGTCTTTGTTTGGCATCGGCGGCAAGGCGCTGGACAAGATTTTTCCAGACCGGGCCAAGCTCCAGGAAAAGAACCTGGAAATCAATGCCGAGACGGAACGGGCCAGCGGCGGGCGCATGACCCCGCGCAAGCTCATGATGTACCTGCTATGTGTCCTGTTTGCATGGGAGGCCGTCGCCCGGCCCATACTCATCACCTACTGGCCCAATCTGACCCTGCCGCCCAGCATGGGAAAGGAAATATGGCTGGCCGTTTCTGCTCTATTCGGCATGGGGTTTTAGCGTGACTGTCGACCGCGAACTATCCGAGCACGACCTGAACACAGCCGCGAGTATCGCGCGCCTGGAAGCCAAGGTTGACGCCCTCATCGTCCGTTTTGACGAGGCTATCACCACTCAGGTCAAGGATCATGGCAAACGCCTCGGTGTCCTTGAAAGGCGCGCGGTCTGGCAGGCGGGTTGGATTGCCGGAGCCGGTCTTGTCGGATCGGCAATGACTGCGCTCGTTATCAAACTTTTGGGTCTGTGAGGGATACCATGCCCTACATTTCCCCCAGCCTCGAAGAACAGATGGACCAGGATGCGCGTGCCGGGCAGCCGAACGGACGCCCGCCGCTGGACACCGGCGCTTTGGCCGTGCAGCTCCGCGCCGAGTACGACGAGGCCGAACGCGCCCGGAGCATGGTCAATCTGCGCTGGCTGGAGGATTTGCGGCAATATCGTGGCATGTACGCGCCAGAGGTGCTCGCCCGTCTCAACAAGACCAAGCGGGCCAAGGTCTACTACCGGATGACCACAGCCAAAATCAACACCATGACCGCGCGCCTTATGGACCTGCTGTTTCCGCAGCGCGTGAAGAATTGGGCGATTGAGCCCACGCCGGACCCCATGTTGCCCGACGATGTTGTCATGCAGGACATGCAGGACGAAATCAGCGCGGCCGCAGAGCAAATCATGGGTCAGACCATGCAGGGATTGCAGGCACAGAACACGGTCCCGGATATGTGGGCCGCCCAAAACCTCATGGCCGAGGCGTTTCAACAGGCATTTCAACAGGTGGATACCACATCCGCCAGGGTAAGGATTGCTAAGGACAGGGCCACGGCCATGGAGCGGGTGATTGATGACCAGCTCCGCGAATGCAACGCCAACGGCCAGCGGCGGCCTTCGTGGCAGCAGAACTGCCGGTCTGTGGTGAAAAGCGCCTGCCTGTACGGCATGGGCGTGCTCAAGGGGCCACTCGTGGAGCGCGTAGAGACGAAACGCTTTGCGCCGACCAAGGACGAAAACGGCAACACGGTCTGGAGCGAACAGGTGTTTTCCACGGACCTGCGGCCGTATCACGAGGCCGTCTCTGTCTGGGATATTTTTCCCGATCCCGGCGCTCGCCTGCCCGCAGAACTCCGTTACGTCTGGCAACTGCACATGATGACGGACAAGGATTTGCTGGAGCTGGCCAACTTCCCCGGTTTCAACGGCGCAAGCATCCGACGTTACATCAACGAGCACCCGGACGGCGACGCGCAGTTAAGTACATGGGAGAGCCAGGTCCGCGACCTCAACGAGGACAACGCCACCGGCGGGTCTGTCGCCCTGAAAAACCGTTATCGCGTGTATGAGCGTTGGGGCTTTCTCTCTGGCCGTGAACTGGCCGCCGCAGGAGCGGACATCAGCGAGGAACAGCAGAGCAATGTCTACTCTTCCAATGTCTGGCTTCTGGGCGACAACATCATCAAGGCGATGGTCAATCCTCTGGAAGGCGTGGACATTCCGTATTTTTTCTATCCGTACCAACAGGACGACACATCGTTCTGGCCCGAGGGCATCGCCTACCAACTGAGGGCTCCGCAGGCTGGCATCAATGCGTCCGTGCGCGCCATGCAGGACAACGCCGGGGCCTCGTCCGGCCCCGTCTACGGCATCAACATGGCCTACCTGGCTCCCGATGAAGACCCGCTTGAGATGCAGGCCAACAGATTTTTCTTGTTCAACAAGTCTGGGGTGAACCTTTCGCAGGCGTTCCAGGCCGTGACGGTGCCCTCGGCCATCGAACACAATCTGGCGCTCGCCAATTTCTGGCAGCAAGGCGCGGACGAAGTGAGCACACCGCGTTTCAACCAGGGTGACGGCAACATTGCCGGAGCCGGAAAAACCGCGTCCGGACTGTCCATGCTCATGGGGGCGGCCAACATTTTGCTCAAGGACCACATCAAGGACTTTGACGACTGCATTGTCGCGCCGTTCATCCGCGCCATGTTCCGCTGGAATATGCAGTGGAATCCCCGCGAAGACATCAAGGGCGACTTCGAGGTGGTGGCCTCCGGTAGCCAGAGCATGATTGCCAAAGAGGTCCGCGCCCAGCAGGTTCCGGCTCTCATCAGCTACATGGGCATCCAGGACTTTGCGCCATACATCCGCGCGGCAAAATTGTTGGAAGTGGCCCTCGAACAGACCGACCTGCCAGCGGAGCGCATTCTGCGCAACGAGGAAGAGGCCAAGCAGTACGTAGAGCAGCAGATGCGGGCCCAGGCCCAGGCCCAGGCGCAAGCCCAGACCGAAGCCTTGATGGAACAGTTACAGCGCCAGGGCATGACGCCGGAGCAGATACAGCAACAGATGTTGCTCTTGCTGGCCCAGCTCGCGCAGGCGGCCAGTGGCGGACAGGCGGGAATCCCGGCCGCACCGCCGGAAGGAGTGGCGGCATGAAGACGGATATTCGCGTCCGTAGAGCGGATGCGGCGTGCGCCCTGCAAAAAGCGCACGGCCAGGGGCTGTACACGGCCCTGACAGACTTGTTGGAAGCGGAGCTGGCCGAGGCCCAGGAAGAGATGGAATCGGCGGGCGGCAACATCGCTATCTGGCGGGCGCAAGGCCGGGCCGCTGGAGCCCGGAACCTGCTTGCCGCCATAACCCCGCGCAACGCGGGATAGGGGGAATCATATGAGTCAGTTGCAGGACGAGATAGCGGCCCAGGCCAGGCCCGAAATACAGACCGAGGAACAGTCCGAAACCCAGTTCGATGAAGGATTCGGGTTGGGTGGGGAAGACGAAGGACGGGATACGGACCCTGCGAAACAGCAGGAACAGTCCGCAGGTGAAAACCTACGGTCGGAGGAACGGCCGCAGGTTGATACGGCGGAGACGCCTCCCGCCATGCCGCAGGTGGACCTGCCCCCCTCCGGGACGAAGTTTCGCGGTTACGACGAACCTGAAACTACTCCTCCGTCCGCGCCTCAACCGACTCCGGCCTCCGCTCCGGTAAAGACGGTGGATGTGCCGGAAGAAATCATGGGCGAGATGGAAACGCTGAAAACGCTGAACCCCGACGCGGCGGCCCTGGCCCTGGAAGACTCGCCGGAAGGCGCCAGCGTCCGGGCACGGCTCGAACAGTATGGCGCGGAGCTGGCGCAGGACAGGGCGGAGCAGGTTTTATACCAGCGCCAGCAGGCCCAGGCCCGGCGCGAAGCCGAAACAGCCCGGTTTGAGCAGGCGCGGGACGCGCACAATGCGGCGTTCAAGGCCATGTTTGCGCGGGACCATCCCGATTACGCCGCCATGCTTGCCGACCCCGGTCGCAAGGCCGAGGCCGCCAAGTATCAGCAGGATGTTTTCGACTGGATAGCCGCCAAGCCGTATGCGGAGGCCGCCCAGCTTATGGAGGTAGCCCGAAACGGGCGCGACCCCGCCCAGGTGTCCGCGCTGCTCACCAGATTTGAGCGCGAGCGGGGAGGCGGCCGCAAACAGCCCGACCCTACCGGCGCGCTCGCCGTTCCGGGACGAGGCGCGCCTGTCGCGCCGACCGGCGTCGGAGACAAGGACGATTTCGATGCCGGGTGGAATGCCAATCAATAACCCGTCCAAAATGAGGTTTTAACCCATGCCCATGACGACCACAGGCGACATCTCGCCCAGAACGGCGGGATACTTCTCGAAGGAACTGCTCAAGCGTGCCCAGCCCTTGCTGATTGTCTCGCGGCTCGGCCAAGCCAAGCCCCTTCCCAAAAACGCGGGTAAGGTGATGAAGTTTCGTGGGTATCTGCATCTTCCCAATCAGCCCAAGCCGCTGACCGAAGGCGTGACCCCCGCCGCTTCCAAGCCCACATTCCGCGATCTGGAGGTGAGCATCGCTCAGTACGGCGATTACGTCGAACTGACGGACGTTCTGGCCGACACCCACGAAGACCCGCTCATCCCTGAATTTTCCGACATTCTGGGTGAGCAGTCCGGCATCATGCTGGAGCGGGTGACCATTGGCGTATTGCAGGCCGGGACCAACGTCCATTTCAGCGGTGAAACCGGCGGCGTCATCGCCACCAGCCGCGCGGGCGTGAACCAACCGCTGACCCTGGCCTTGCAACGCCGCGTTATGCGGGGGCTCAAGCGCCAGCTTGCCATGCCTCTTACCAGCGTGGTGAACGCCTCGCCTAATTTCGGCACGTCCCCTATCGCACCCTCGTATCTTGCCGTCTGCCATACCGACTGCGAGGCGGACATCCGCGAGATGCCCGGTTTCGTCCCTGTCGAAAAATACGGCAGCTACAAGCCCTTGGATGGCGAAATCGGCAGTGTGGAAGGCGTGCGCTACTGCTGCACGACGGTACTTGACCCGTGGCTGGACGCCGGGGCCGCCCCCGCCGCCGGGAAACCGGTTGAATCGAATGAAGGCGCGTGCGCGGACGTGTACCCGGTGCTCTTTTTCGGGAAAAACGCTTTCGGCAACATTCCTCTTGCGCGTAGCAAGAACGGCGCCTCGCCCATTACCCCCATGGTCATGAATCCCGGCCAGCCGCGCGGCGGTGACCCGCTGGGGCAGCGTGGGACCATCGGCTGGAAGGCATACCACGCCGCCATCATTTTGTACGATTTCTACATGGCGCGCGCCGAAGTGGCCGTGTCCAAAGTCTAGAGGAGATACCCCATGGCTGACCCCAAACAAGCGGCGCAGACCGCCAACACGGCCGACGCGGATGCGCTGAAGGCTGAACTGGAACGGCTCAAAGCCGAAAACGCGGCCGCCAAAGAGGAAGCCGAGGCGGCCAGAACCCTGGTCCGTAAAGCCGAATCCGAGGCCCGTGCCGCCAGAGAGGAAAAAGAGGCGGCCGAGGCGAAGCTCAGGGAGCAGTCGGACGCCCTTGATGCGGAAGTCTCGCGGCAGGAGGAGGCCATCCGGCGCCAGCTCCACTCACAGCGCAAAGTGCGGATCGTCATCGCCAGCGGCAAAGACCCGCAGGACCGCTGCCCTGTCACCGTGGGCGTGAACGGTCGTGAGTATCTCATTGTGCGCGACAAGCCCGTGGATGTGCCGCAGGGCGTTCTTGACGTGCTCGACCTGGCCGTGGAGCAGGTGCCGGAAGAAGTGGATGAGGGAGGCCAAATCAGAATCGTCTTTCAACCGGCGCAACGCTTTTCCTACCGCGTACTTGGCCATATCGACCCGGCCACGGGCGAATTTGTGAAGGGATAACGATGCGCGCCGCCGAAGTGTTGCGACTGGTGTCCGGGGCCTTGCAGGACTTGGAGCCAGGGCTTGAAAGCCGTTGGCCGTGGGAGGGTGGAGACGATGGGCGCATCGGTCTGCTCGACTTCCTCAATGCCGCCCTGCGGGCTGTCTCCATGCAGCGTCCCGACATCACGGCGGTCACTGAACCCATCCGCCTTGAACCGGGGATGCGGCAATGTCTGCCACGGCGCAGGCCGCACGAGGCCAGCCAGGACGCGACCATGTTGATTGAACTGGTGCGGAATCTGGGGCGGGACGGCGAAACGCCCGGCCCGGCCATCGTGTCGGCATCTTCAGATGTACTGCTGGCCTGGGCCGACCCGGGCCGGGTGGGCGAGACGGTGGAAAACTACGCCTATGACCGCCTGACCAACAAGGCTGTCTACTACGTCTACCCCGGCGTGCCGGAGAACGTGGATGTCTGGGTGGAGGCGACGTACAGCGCGCCGCCCACCGTCATTGTCAGTCCGGACCAGGAGATGGGCGTGCCCGATGACTACGCGGAAGCCCTGAAACACCATGTGCTCGCGGGCATTCTTTCCGGCGACAACGAGAACAGCAACGCAGGGAAGGCCGCGTATCACATGCAGATGTACGGCTCGCTGCTCGGCATCAAAACGCAAGTGGACGGCGCGTGGCCCAAGGCCAAAAGCTCCGCAGTTCCCGGAGGCGGCGCATGACGTTCGATACGCGCATGGAGCGCATGGATGGGCTTTTGCCCCGTATCCTGCCGCAAGTCCTGCCCTGTCCCCGCAGCATGGCTCTTGATGCCGTGCAGATGGTGGCGGGCGATTTCTGCAAGGAGACGGGGGCATGGAGCATAGTACTAGCGGAAAGCGTCTTGGCCGGGGAATGCCGGATTGCCGTGGCCATGCCCCGCGATACCATGCTGGTTGATGTGCTGGGCCTGTACCTCGACGGACGGCGCCTCGACCGCGCGGACTATGTTCCGTCGCCCTATGACATTGTGTTGCGCTTTACGCCGCAGAACGACGCCGTGGCCACCATTGAGGCGACGGCGCGTCCGGCCAGAACGGCTGCCACGCTTCCGGCGGAAATCATGGAAGCGTGGGGAGATGTCATTGTCCACGGGGCGCTGGCCAGGCTCAAGAGCATGAGCGGCGCCCGGATAGAATGGACGGACGCCCAGGGCGCGGCCATGCACAACGGCCTTTACAATGAGGGATGCGCCGACGCCCGGACGCGGATTTTCCGCCGTCGGCATGGTGGCGGAACCCTGTATGCCAATTCGGGGGATTGAGAGGAAACCATGGATATACCCTTGGTCAATGTCACGGCGCGGATAAGCGACCAGCAGGGCCGCCCCGTTCACCGGGCGCAGATTGTGATGCGCCTGACGACTGTAGAACGGTATTGCGGCCTGATTGTGCCCCGTGAAGCGCGCGCCGAAACGGACCCGCAGGGCCGCGCCGTGCTCAAGGTCTGGCCCAACGAGCTGGGTACGGAGTCCAGCGAGTACATGGTGACGGTGACCTTCCCTGAAACCTGCCAGGTCAGCGGAGGGAAACACCCGAGCCACCTGCCGCCCCTGCACAGCCTGCGCTACCACGCTACCGTGCCCAATTCTGACTGCAACCTGCACGACATTGCCGAACTGCCGCCCTATGAGCAGCGGGGATCGGGACAGGTCATCACGTCCGAGGTGGCCGCCTACGCGGCGGAGGCCGGGAGGCACGCAGCGGCGGCCGAGAGCACCAAAGAGGCTGTCGCGGCCATGGAAACCGGTTTGAACGGCATAGCGGACCAAGCCGACGCAGCCAAGGGAGCGGCCCAAGAAGCCGCCCGGCAGGCCCAGGGACACGAGCGGCGCGCCCAGGAAATGACGGACGGCATTGCCGACACCATCAGCACGTTCGAGCACACGGTGGTGGACCGGACGGAGCGGACGGCGGCCCGGCTGACGAAGGACGCCATAACCTGCATCACGCAATACAAGGCCGACGCCCTGCAGGCCATTGAACTCCGTTCCGGTGACGTCCTGAACGAGATTTCCAAAACCGCGTCCGACGCCCAGACCAATGCGGTGAATACCGTGGCCGAGGCGCGGGAACATGCTGTTGGGGACATTGACGGCGCGCGAAGCAGCGGCCTCGCGGCCTTGCGAGAGGAAGCGGCGCTTTTTGGAGAGGACTTTGAAAACCTGACCGAACGGGCTCTGACGGCCGCGAAGCGGGCGGGCTGCTCGTCGGCCTCCGCCCAGGACTCCGCCACCAAGGCGTGCGGGTGCGCCACACGCGCGGAACAGGCATCCCAAGGCATGGAGCGGTATCGGGATGACGCCCTGGCCGCCGCCCAACGCGCCGAAAGCGCGGGAGATTGCGCCAGGGCCGACGCCCAGCGGGCAGAGGCCGTGGCTGATTCCGTGGGCAAAAATGCCACCATCGCCAAGGATGCCGCTGATGTCGCCGGAAAACAGGCCGCAGCCGCCGGGGCCAGCGCGAAGGGCGCCGATGAAAGCGCCAAGATGGCGCTGGATGCCAAACAAGCCGTGGCGGAGCACAGGACGCATGTGGACGAGGTGACGGCCGACCTTGACGCAGCCATTGCCGGAGCCGCCGCCGGTATCGTGACCGACCGGATTGTTTCGGATGCCGTCGATGCGGCCACGGCCACGGCCACAGACGCGGCCGGGCGTGCGGAACAGTCCTCCACGGCGGCGGGTGTTTCCGCCGCCGCAGCGCAGGCGGAAGCCGAACGCGCCACAACCGCAGCGAGCCAGGCCGATGGCGCGGCCCTGCGGGCGGCCGAATTTGCCGGGAAGTTGGAACACGAGTTCAACGCGGAAACGAGCGTGGCGCGCATGGCCACGGAACTCGTGACCCTCTCCGACAGATTCACCAAATCCGCCTTGGCCGGGCTGCAAAACGAACTGACCACGGCGCAGACGCAAGGGCAATTCGCACAACTTTCCGACCGCGTGACCTGCATGGAAATGCGGGCTGCGGGAGGGAACTGACCGGACAGCCGGTGCCGCCGGAACTTCCCCCGGTTCCGGCGGCAGGCACCGCGCCCCCGCCGGGTGCGTCCGGCCAGTCGGACGGGGCTTTTGGCTCCGCCCGGAAACCATAACAAATACGCACAGGAGCGCATCCATGAGCGATACCACCACGACTCCCACCGAGACTCCCAGCGGGAGCACCCCCGATGCTGGCGCGAACACGGCCGATGTGCTGAACGAAGTCAGCAAAACCTTGACCGCCTTGCAGGATGCCCAGCAGACCTTGATTGAGGGCAGAGAGAAGGTTGTCGCCCATCTCTCCGACCCCGACGCACATGGGGCGGAAACGAGGGCCAACATCGACAAGGCTCTGCCCAAGCCCAAATGGGACGGCACGAGTCTGGCCTTTGCCAGCGCGGACGGCTCGATTGCCACCGCCCCCGTAAACCTGAAGGGCGAACGGGGCGCGCCGGGTGAGAAAGGCGACCCCGGCGACAAAGGCGATCCCGGAATTCCCGGTGCGGCCGGTCCCAGGCCCGACCATCAGTGGGACGGAACCTCTCTCAAGGTTCAGAAGCCTGACGGAAGCTGGCCCGAGGCAGGTGTCGACCTGAAGGGAGCCAAGGGCGACAAGGGCGACCCCGGACAGGACGGCGCGCCCGGAGCACCCGGCCCGGCGGGCGGTCCCCAGGGCGAGAAAGGCGATCCCGGTCCCGCTCCCGAACACCAGTGGGACGGGACGGCCCTGAAATTCCAGAACGCGGACGGTTCCTGGCCGGAACGCGGCGTGGACCTCAAAGGCGAAAAAGGGGACAAGGGCGACCCCGGGGAACCGGGAACGCCCGGGCGTGACGGTGTGGACGGTGTGACGCAGGAAGCCGTGAACACGGCCGTTGCCGGGCATGAAGCAAAAGCCAACGCACATGGCATCGACAAGCCTGAAAGTCCGTTCCGGGCTGCGGTTGTGTCCATCGCCCAGGCCGAGGGTCAGAAAGCGGCATCCGACGCCGTGGCAGACATCATTGTCGGCAGCACCGATCCCGTGTTCGGCATTGCCCGACTCAAGATCGGCGGCGGTGCCGGGCTGTGGTTCCACTGCGACAAAGAGGGAGAGCCGCTCAGTCTCAAGACCTCCTATTTCGACCGTCACCCGGTGTACGGCGGCATCGAGCGCGTGCTGGTGGACGGACAGGTCATGAACCGCGTGCCCAAGTTCTACGTCAAGCACGACATGCCTGCCTCCGGTAGTCTTGCGGGCAGCAAGATTACCTTCATCTCGCCCACGCGCCTGGACGGCTATCATGTGCATCCGGCATTCATGAATAACGGGCAGGAAATCCCCTATTACCTGCTCGGCTGCTACAAGGCCAGCATGGACAGCACCAACACCAAATGCCAGTCCGTGCATGGCGTGTATCCCGCCGTCAGCAAGGACTTTTCCACGTTCAAGGGCCTGTGCGCCGCGCGCAACGTAAACGGGGTGAGCGGCTTCATGATGCAGGACATCTACCAGACGGACGCTGTGAAATTGCTCATGCTGGCCGAGTTCGCCACTCCCGACATGCAGTCTGTGCTGGGCATGGGACATGTGGCCGGGAGCGGCGCCGTCACGGTGGACAGCGCGGCCAACCATACGCCCTGGCGCGGCTTCTATGGTCTTTACGGCAATGTCTGGGAGATGGTGGACGGGATACGGGCCGATACCAACCGGCGCCTTGAAATTTACCGCAATGACGGCACGCGCGCCTATGTTTCCACCAATCTCGCCATGACCGTTTACAACAACAGTCAGGGCTACACGGGCTGGATTACGGAAATGTTCAGCGATGTGGCAGACGGCTACGACATGGGCGATGTCTTCATCCCGAAAAGCGGCGACCCCACGGAAACCAACGGCACCTATGCCGACAATCACTACGGGGCCAGCCCGAACGGCGTTTGTTACTCCGGTGGCAATTGGGGCCACGGCTCCGCTGCGGGCGTGTTCGTCGTCCTCTTCGCTGATGCGGCGTCGAACCTGTACGCGGACATCGGTTGCCGCCTCGCAAATAGGGCCTCAGCCAGAAGACGGACGCTCACGGG
>ERZ857998.1143-NODE-1143-length-32100-cov-49.026369_pt1 | contig 32100 bp, 27 predicted proteins | sample MGYA00519954_ERZ857998 | MGnify/ENA primary metagenome ERZ857998 (study PRJEB31778, sample SAMEA3449424) | human gut metagenome | biome: human gut; feature: human-associated habitat; material: faeces | place: United Kingdom | collected 2010/2012 ...
AATCATTACTTGGAATTATGCAATCAATATCAAAAGGAAGTTTTAGTTGATAAACCTTTTGATTTAAAGTATAATTTCTTTGTAAGATTTTTTTTAGTAACATAAAAATATTTTACCATAAATCCTAAACTCTTTGAGTTTGGGATTTATTTTTTATTAAAAAAGGAGCTGTGCACTAATTTTTAGTGCAACAGCCCCTTTGCATTATCTTTTTTATACAGTAAAAGTGATATTTCTATCAAAATTTTTACCTGCTAATGATATAGCTTATTTAATTATAAAAATATTTGTATTAATATGCTTACAAATATTTTATAACTACCTTAATAAATATTATATAATTACTTTCTTATTGGATGTAAAAATGAAGATATTATATTTAATAATGAATATTTTGAGAATATGCTAGGTACAAAAAATAGCCCTCTCATTAAAATCAACCCTTTCTAATACTTTTAAATCAATTACTTATGTTTAAATTATACTTAGAATTTTATTAGAATGCATTGACTTAAATGTTTAGTTTTATGTACATTTAAGTTATTAACAAAATTTCCAATATATTAAAAAAGTACAAAGAAATATAAAATTTTAGTTTCTTTGTACTTTATTTTATTAATTTATCTATTTTAAATTTTTAATTACAATAAGCTTAGCATCATATCCCTGTAGCTCTGTTATTATATTTAAAATTGTATTTTTCTTTGAATAGCTAAATTCTATTTTAGGGAAAGAAGCTCTGTGTAAAATTTCTTTTTCTTCTTTATTTAATCTATCTGGAGATCCCATAGATAACCAATAGTTATAAGAAGAACCAATTCTTTCACTTATTTCGTAAGTTATTATCCTAGAAGATTTTTTTATGTTTTCAATATTTAAAGATGTTTTCTTTTTATAAATTTTTCTTTTACCACGTTTAGTAAAGATATTTTCAAAGCTTTGTAATTCTTCTAGTTCATCTGTATAAGAATATAATAAGATACAATACTCATCATCTTTTTTAGTTACTATTAATCCATTATCTATAGTAACAATTTCATCACCTAATTTACTTAGTAAGTAGTAAGCATAATAAGAAGGCTTTCTAATTCCCATATCATTTACTAAGCCGGGAGCACCTATAAAGACTTCATTTGTTAAGCTTACTTCTTTTTCTAAAACGTCAAAAGCTCTTAAAAAGCTTAAGGAATTTTTATTAAAGATTGTATTATGAATAATAAATGGTAGCATAAAGGCTGTATCGTAAATTTTATTTAAGCTTTTATTACAAATAAAATCTTCTTCAATAACATCTACGTTATATTGGTCAATTAGATATTTTAATAAAAGACTTTTTAATTCTCTATCTATTATAGATTTAAATTGAAATTTAAATTCAGTTATATCAATATAATCTATTTCTGAAAAATATTCGAAAAAGCTAGTTAGTATATGCTTATATTTTTCAAGTGAAAAATTAGGATTATCTATTAAAATAAGAGGCTTTAAATCAATATAATCCAAAAATTCTATAATGCTCTTAGCTTTATTCCAGTTGTAGAAATCAGCTTTAGGGAAAACTCCCATATCATTATTAAACATATTTTCTAATCTAACATATTTAAAGTGAAGTTCATCTTGAATTTCTTCTAAGATATCTTTATTATCTTCTAGAAGTAAATCAAAGGCATCATCTAAATTTATTATTTCTCTAAAATCTTTATTAAGTTCACCTTGACTCTCATCCATATTTATATGAACTTTCCATAGCTTGTTTTCGTAATTAAATCTTTCATAATCATCTAATTCTGAAGATAGATATTCTAAAGCATCTTCTAGCTTTAAAATTTCAATCTTTTTACTTTGTTCATATTCTTCTTCTGTCAATTTATTTTTCTTTCTATATTGAAGAGGAGTACAATCGTAGTAATTCTTAAAATTTTTATTTAAGTATCTTACATGTGAAAAACCAACTTCATCTGAAATATCAGAAATACTTAAATCACTATCTAATAAAAGCTTAACAGATTCTTCAACTCTTGTTTGATTAACTAAATCAGTAAAGCTATTTCCTGTTGCATTTTTTATTTCATGAGATAAGTAATGTGGACTTAAAAATTCTTTCTTAGCAATTTCTTGTAATGTAATATTACTATCATAATTGTTGAATATATATTTTGAAATTCTATGATATCTTGCTAATTGCTCAGTATTAGATTTTAATTCTTCTCTTTCATAAGTTAAATAATGAAAGTTATTTATAAGATGATAAAGTAAATCTATTAATATTGATTCTACCTCTTTATCATAATCATCTAATTTCTGTACCGCCTCACATAAAAGCTTAGCTAAGAAATTTCTAAGTAAATCGTATTCTTCACCTTCTTGAGCACCATCATCAGTTGAATTTGTATAAAAGAAAACATTGTTTATATCTTTATAATACTTTTCAAAGAAGGAGGGATCTATGTGAAAAATTAATACTCTATTATCTTTATCACTATAAATTCTATGTGATTCATCAACATTTATTATCTCCATTTCCTTTTCTAATAATTCAAAGGAATCTGTATCTACATTAACATTTATGCTTCCTCTTAAAACATAAAGTATCTCTATAGAATTATGCCAGTGAATTGGATATTCCTTTATGTTAGCATATGTTATTTTTATAGGTGAATCTGCTTGGTAAACTATATATTCTCTTCGTATAAAAATCACCTCATTTTAATATAATAATCTAATTATATCCTATTTATACTAAAATAGAAAAGTTTAAAAATTTTAAAATATACTTTGACTTTCTTTGACTTTTGTATTATTATATTAAATATAGATTATAATAAATATGTATAAAGGAGTGAAGCACATGAATATCGATAAAATGACTTTAAGGGTTCAAGAGGCATTAAATAATGCTAGTATGATTGCAGTTAAATATAATCACCAACAAGTAGAATTAATACATTTATTTACAGCATTGGTAGAACAAGAAGATGGGTTGATACCTAATATATTTACTAAAATGGGAGCTAATGTAAAATCAATAGATGATGATTTAAATAGAGTTTTAGGAAATATGCCAAAAGTCTTAGGAGAAGGTGCAAACTCTTCTGGGGTATATGCAACTAGGCAAATAGAAGAAGTATTAGTTAAGGCAGAAGATATAGCTAAGAAATTTGAAGATTTGTATATTAGTGTTGAACATGTAATGCTTGCAATAATTGAAGTAGATAAAAATGGAGAAGTTAAGAGAATATTAGATAAGTATAATATTAATAAAAAAACATTTATGGAAGTCCTAAAGGAAGTAAGAGGAAATCAAAGAGTAGAAACTCAAGATCCGGAAGGAACTTATGATGCTTTAGGAAAGTATGGTACTAACTTAACAGACCTTGCTAAAAAGCATAAGTTAGATCCTGTAATTGGTAGAGATGAAGAAATAAGAAGAACCATTAGAATTTTATCAAGAAGAACAAAAAACAATCCTGTATTAATTGGTGAACCTGGTGTTGGTAAAACTGCTATAGTAGAAGGTTTAGCAGAAAGAATTATTAGAGGAGATGTACCAGAAGGTTTAAAGGATAAAGTTATATTTTCTTTAGATATGGGTGCCTTAATTGCTGGAGCAAAATATAGAGGTGAATTTGAAGAAAGATTAAAGGCTGTTTTAAAGGAAGTACAAAGCAGCGAAGGTAAAATAATATTATTTATAGATGAAATTCATACTATAGTTGGAGCAGGTAAAACTGATGGAGCTATGGATGCAGGTAATTTAATTAAGCCTTTACTTGCAAGAGGTGAATTACATTGTATTGGAGCTACAACCTTTGATGAATATAGACAATATATTGAAAAGGATAAGGCACTAGAAAGAAGGTTCCAACCTGTTATAGTAGAAGAACCAACAGTGGAAGATACTATATCAATTCTTAGAGGCTTAAAAGAAAGATTTGAAATACATCATGGTATAAGAATTCATGATTCAGCTTTAGTTGCAGCAGCAAAATTATCGGATAGATATATTCAAGATAGATTTTTACCAGATAAGGCAATAGATTTAATTGATGAAGCTGGTGCTATGATAAGAACTGAAATAGATTCTCTTCCAACTGAACTTGATCATATTAGAAGGAAACAGTTCCAATTAGAAATTGAAAAAGAAGCTTTATTAAAGGAAAAAGATGAAGGCTCTAAGAAGAAATTAGAAGCCTTAGAAAAAGATATTGCAGAACTTAAGGCTCAAAATGATGAAATGACTGCAAAATTTGAAAGAGAAAAAGATGCAATAGTTAACTTAAAAGATCTAAAATCTAAATTAGATGATGCTAGAGGAGAATTAGAAGCAGCTCAAAGAAGCTATAATTATAATAAGGCAGCAGAAATTCAATATAGTGTAATACCAGCACTAGAAGAAGAAATTAAACAAAAAGAAGTTGAAGTTAAAGAAAATTATGAAGGAGCACTATTAAAAGAAGAAGTAACTGAAGAAGAAGTATCAGAGGTTCTTTCTAAATGGACAGGAATACCTGTAAGCAACCTTTTAGAAGGTGAAAGAGAAAAACTTCTAAGACTAGAAAGTGAAATTCAAAAGAGAGTTATTGGCCAAGAAGAGGCTATTACTGCTGTTTCAAATGCTATACTTAGAGCAAGAGCAGGATTAAAGGATGTTAATAAACCAATAGGTTCCTTTATATTCCTTGGGCCAACTGGAGTTGGTAAGACAGAACTTGCTAAGACTTTAGCTAGAAATTTATTTGATTCAGAAGAAAATATAATAAGAATAGATATGTCTGAATATATGGAGAAACATTCAGTTTCTAGATTAGTTGGAGCGCCTCCAGGATATGTAGGTTATGATGAAGGTGGTCAACTTACTGAAGCTGTAAGAAGAAGACCTTATAGCGTAATATTATTTGATGAAATTGAAAAGGCTCATGAGGATGTATTTAATATATTCTTACAAATCTTAGATGATGGTAGATTAACTGATAATAAAGGAAAAACTGTAGATTTTAAAAATACAATTATAATTATGACTTCTAATATTGGTAGCAGTTATCTTTTAGAAAATAAGAGTGAAGATACTGTAGATGAAGGAATTAGAAATCAAGTTATGAATGAAATGAAGCTAAGATTTAAACCAGAATTCCTAAACAGAGTAGATGATATAATTATGTTTAAGCCATTATCTGAAAATGGAATTAAGAAGATAATAGATATTTTCTTAAGAGAAATATCAGGAAGGTTAAAGGATAGAAATATAACTCTTGAAGTAACTGATGCAGCAAAAACAATTATGGCTAGGGAAGGCTATGACCCAGTATATGGTGCAAGACCTCTAAAGAGATATATTCAAAATACTTTAGAAAATACTTTAGCTAGAAAGATAATCAAAGGTGAAATTGGATATGGATCAAATGTTGTAGTTGATGCAGAAGAAGATCAAATAATAATTAAGTAAGAAGTAAGAAGTAATAGTGAAGGTCGAGCATATGCTTGACCTTTTCTGTTTTTATGTAGTTTAGATTTCGTAATCAATGCAAGCTCTATCTACTTTGATAGTAGCTAAAAATTTTGCGAATTCTAAGTGTTCTGGACATGTTTGGTATTGATCTAAGGTTTCTACATTATCAAAATCAAAAATTAAAGCTACGTCGTAATTAGAATCTGGTGTATTTTCTACATTTCTAACTACGTTAAATTTTTTTATTGTATCTAAGTCTCTTAGCTTTTCTATTTTTTCAAAAAAATCAGCAATATTTTTTTCTTTGTTATCATCTTTTAATGTAAACATACATACGTGTCTTATCATTATATATCTCCTCCATAAATTTCTATATATTAAGTTTATAATAGCATAATTTAAAATCTGATTCCACAGATTACCAAGTTTAGGTTTTGGTGTAAAGATAAGCAATTAGTATTTGATATGTATAAGTATGATTTATTAAAAAAATTATTATAAATTATATGACATATCCAACTATATATTATATTTTTCGGAAAAATTTAATTTAAATAAAAAAGCTGTTGACAATATACGACAATATAAGTTATTATATTTTTCGTGGAAAAGATGAGTGTTTAGCTCAGCTGGATAGAGCAACGCCCTTCTAAGGCGTGGGCCAGGAGTTCGAATCTCTTAACACGCACCAATTATGCGTTATTAGCTCAGTTGGTAGAGCACCTGACTCTTAATCAGGGTGTCCCGGGTTCGATCCCCTGATAACGCACCAATAATGAGGGATTAATTTGTTTTAATCTCTCTTTTTGTTTATATTAAAAAATAGAAGCTCAACACTCTAAGGAGCATAACTTATGTTCTTAAGAGATTTAGCTGCCATTTATACTTTTTCAAGAATGATATTTTAATTTTATCCATATATTGTGGGGATTTGTGCTATAATAGCAATATATATTCTTTGGAGAAAAAAAATAAGGCTATTGTAAAATTAAAATATATAACCAAAAGAGAGCTATGGCACAAAAAGATTGCCATAGCTCTTCTTAATTCATCATTTCATGCTGATTTTACTTCAGCAAAGAGGCTTTTCATCTTTTTATTTTTTAATGAAAAAACTCCAAAAGGAGTTTTCACCTCAATTCTACATTTTACAGTCTATAGTTTACATTGTAAGTAGGCATATGCTTTGTGAAGATATTCCTTCTCCACTTCCTGTAAATCCTAATCCTTCTTCAGTTGTTGCTTTTACATTAATTTTCATTACATCAATATTTAAAGCTTTTGCTATGTTTTCACGCATTTCTTTTATATAAGGAGCCATTTTAGGTTTTTGGGCAATTATAGTAGAATCTATATTATTAATTAAATAACCATTTTCATTTAATAGTTTACCAACTTCTTCAAGAAGCTTTATGCTAGATATACCTTTAAACTTTATATCAGTATCTGGGAAAAGAGTTCCAATATCGCCAAGAGCAGAAGCTCCAAGTAAGGAATCTATAATTGCATGAAGTAAAACATCAGCATCTGAATGACCAAGCAAGCCTTTTTCGAAGGGGATGTTAACTCCACCAATTATTAAGTCTCTTCCTTCAACAAGACGATGTACATCATATCCTAATCCTATTCTCATCTGTATACCTCCAAGATTATTATTAAGACCATTTTACTCTATAGGAAATTATAATATCAAGGATTTATATAAAACTTATGAAGTTAATTAAGACTTATAATACTTTTTTATAAGGATGAAGCTTAATTAGTAACGAAGGATTTTTAGTATTGGCATGGTTAAATTTAATTAAGTTGCTAAAAAGATTCTTTATATTTATTTTAATTTTATAAATTAATAGTAAAGGTTTAGAAGATATTTTCTTTCGTTTAAAAATAAAGTCAACATAAATAATTTTTCTATTCATAAGTTACTCCTAAAAGATTAATGATTATAGATGTTTATGTTATAATATATGATAAATGAATATAAAAGTTTATCGGGAGTTGGATTATTTGAAAGAAAAGATTAGAAGAATAATAGGATTAATTTTAATAGTAGTTGGTATATCTATTATTGTGTCTATAGTTTACAAGAAAATAGATACATCAAAAAAACAAAAAGAACTTCAAAATATATTAGAAGAAGTTATAAATGAAGAGCCTAAAGAAATATCTACAGAAGAAGAAGAAAAATTAATAAATGGATATAAGCCTATTGCTTTGATGGAAATCCCAAGTATAAGTTTGTCTCAAGGAATAGTGGAAGGTATTAGTGATGATATTCTTCAATATTATTTAGGACACTTTGAAGGCTCAGCAAAGCCAGGTGAAAAGGGAAACTTTTCTGTTGCCGGTCATAGAGTTTCAGATTATTCTGAGGCCTTTGTTAATTTATATAAGGTAGAAATAGGAGATGAAATATTAATTAAGGCAAATAAAAAGGAATATGTGTATGAAGTAACTGATAATTTTATAGTATCCCCTGATAATGTGGAGGTTTTGGATAATACAGATGAAGCTACAATAACATTAGTTACTTGTACTGTAGGGGCAAAGGAAAGAGTTATAGTAAAAGGGAATTTGATAAAAAGTAACGATATGTAAGGTGGGGAGAGTAGTGATAACAGGTATCTTTCAATATGATAAATATAAATTTTCAACAAAGTCTCCAGCAAATTTAACTTTAGATGATATAGTTGAAAATCGAGAAGAGGAAATAATTAGATTAAAAGAAGAACTATTAACTTATAAGATACTAATTAAGGATTTAATTCATGATGAGCCTTCATATATAATTAGAAATAAAATATTGAATATTGCATACTTTATAATAGAAGATGTTGAATTATTTGAGTATTTAAATACTACTAAAAAATTTCCTATTAATAGACTTCTGAAAAGAACCCCTATAGATAAGGAGTTTTATCAAAGCTGGAAGGAATATATAGTAACCTTTGTTGTTATATTAGCAAATCCTAATTATAAATATTTGCAAGAGTATTTACAAATAGAAGAAGCTTCTGAAGTACCTAGTTCAGAGGAAATTATTCAGCTTAATAATGAAGATGAACATAGAGGAATTATACTTTCTAAGGGTATAAATTATTCTATTATTTTAACTTCTAAGGGGGAATTTATTAAAGTTAAATCCAAAAAGGAAAATAGAGTGGGAGAAGATTTTATTAGTAAAGAAAGCTTTACTTTTAAAAAATATAAGCTTCAAATTTCAATAATTGCAAGTATAGTAGTAATAATATTTATTGTAGGTATATTACAATATAGATCAATAGATAAGACTATTTCCATAGAGACAACATCTTTAATAACTTTAGAAGTTAATAGATTTGATAAGATAATTGATGCGTATAGTCAAACAGAAAAAGGAAATAATTTGTTAGATAAATTAAAAGTAAATAATACCAATGTAGATGATTCTATAAAAGAAATATTAGGATATGCTAATAATAATGATATGGTTCCTAAAACAGGAATTGTAATTACCGTAACAGGTAAGCCACTTAAATATAATGCTTTAGAAAAAACAGAAAAATTTATTAAGGAAAAAGGACTTCAAGTTAAATTGAACAATTCAGGTGATGAGCACAAAGTAAGTCCATAATATAAAGGTGATAATATGAATCAACATAATAAAGAATACATTATAGTACATAAAGAAAGAGGATCGCAAGTAAGGTTAAATAAATTTATAAGTGAAACTGGATATTGTTCTAGAAGAGAAGCAGATAAGCTTATAGAAGAGGGCAGAGTAACCATTGATGGCCTAAAGGCTGTAATGGGAATGAAGGTAAATATAAATGCTAATGTAAGAGTTGATGGTAAATCTTTAAAAAAAGAAGATAAACTAGTGTATATAGCCTTAAATAAACCTATTGGAATAACTTGCACTACAGAGAAAAAGGTAAGAGGAAATATAGTTGATTTTGTAAATCATGAAAAAAGAATTTTCCCTATAGGTAGATTAGATAAAGATTCACAAGGATTAATTTTATTAACTAATGATGGAGATATAGTAAATAAAATATTAAGAGCTGGGAATAATCATGAAAAAGAGTATATAGTGACTGTAGATAAACCTATAGATACTAAGTTTATAGACTCTATGTCTAACGGTGTTAAAATATTAGGAACTATAACAAAGAAATGTATAGTAAATAAGATAAATGAGAGAACCTTTAGGATTATACTTACACAAGGTATGAATAGGCAAATAAGGAGAATGTGTGAAGCTTTAGGATATAATGTGACTAAATTAAATAGAATAAGAATAATGAATATAAAATTAGGTAATTTAAAGATAGGTAGCTGGAGAAATTTATCTTCAGAAGAGCTTAAAAAATTAAATTCATTAATAAGTACTTCTATAAAAACTAAAGAAGCTGATGAATAAATTTAGATAAAATAATATAGTTTAAGATCATAGTGTGAAGTAATACACTATGATTTTTTGTTTATTTAAACAAAAAGTTTAAAGTTATCCACAATTTTCGTTATCAGAGAATTAAAGTAGAAATATAAGGTGTTTTTATAAGTAATTGAAGTTAAATTATGTATGTTACACACATTATCCACATTATCATGTGGATAAGTTGTGAAAAATATGTTGAAATCTATCAAATAATTATCAACAATATTGTAGATAATAAAATAAGACAATAAATTAGATTTTTGGTAATATTCAAAAATATTTATATGTGATTAGGAGTAATGTTTATGAAGAAAGTATTTAGGGCATTAATAATTGCGGTATTATTTTTAAAAATTTGGGCGATTTATCCACAGGCTATGTTGATAAAAAATGAGGATAATTATGTAAAAAAAATAAATCTTGTGGATAAGGTTATAAAGGAAAAAACTAACTTTATAAATATTGATGTAAAAATACCTCAAATAGTTGGATTAAATAATGAAGATAAAGAAAAAGATATCAACAAAGAAATTTTAGATTGGACTAATATGTGGATAAAAGAAACAAAGGATACAAGTGAAGATTTAAAACCCAATATACCATATGAATTAATGGCTAGATATACATTAACTAATAATGAAGAGATATTAAGCTTTTATATAGATTACTATCAATTTAGTGGTGGTGCTCATGGAATAATAACTAGAAATACATATAATATTGATAGCAAAACAGGAAATAAATTAATGTTAAGAGATTTATTCAAGGAAGGATATGATTATAAGACTTATATTAATACTGAGATATTAAAACAAATAAGCAAGCATCCAGAGTACTATTTTACAGGTAAGGAAGGTTTTAATGGAATAAAGGAAAATCAAAGCTTTTACATTAAAGATAATAAAATTATAATACATTTTCCATATTATGAAATAGCTCCATATGTTACAGGAATGCCAGAATTCGAAATTAACTATAATATAAAAGACAAAAATTTATAAAAGTTATCCATAAGGGAATGGTTTATAAATTCCATAAAAATAAAAAAGGAAGTTCAGCTCCAGCTGAACTTCTCCATAACTCATAACTATTCTCTCTTACCTGTTACCTCTTACCTGTTACCTCTTACCTATTCACTCTTACCTATTAAGCTACTTTGCTAATATCATTATTTTCATTATTAACATAAGTTTCAGACTCTTTTTTGCTAGTAACTATATCTCTTATAACCTTAACTATTTGAATTATTAAGGTTGGAATAAATGCAAATAAGTAAATATATCCTACTTGTGAACCAGTTAATGTAGCAACCTCAAATAATCTTCTTAAGAATGGTACAAATAATACTAAGTTTAATAATATTAAACCAGCTGAAAAAGCCATCCAACTAAATTTATTTGTAAATAATCCTATAGAGAATATAGATTTATCTCCTCTACAATTGAAACCGTGGAATAATCTTGCTAAGCATAGTGTTGCAAATGCCATTGTAGAAGCAACATTGTTATCAGTTTTTAAACCTATATAGAAGGCTGCTAAAGTAAATATTGTAATAACTATACCTTCAAGTAATATTTCATATATAAAGTCTTTAGATAAAATAGAAGAGTTTCTAGCTCTTGGTTTATCTTTTAATAAATCCTTTTTAGATTTTTCCATACCTATTGCTATAGCAGGTAAACTATCTGTTAATAAGTTAATAAATAATAAATGTACTGCATGGAATGGCATTGGTAAAGCCATTATTGAGGCATATAATACTGATAATATACCAGAAGTATTACCAGATAATAAGAACTTAATAGAGTTTTTAATATTCTTATAGATATTTCTTCCGTTAGCTACTGATTTAACTATAGTAGCAAAGTTATCATCTGTTAATATAACAGATGCAGCATCCTTTGATACCTCTGTTCCTGTTATACCCATTGCAATACCTATATCAGCTTGTTTAAGTGCAGGAGCATCATTAACACCATCACCAGTCATTGCAACAATTTCATCTTTTTCTTGGAAGGCTCTAACTATTCTTATTTTATGTTCAGGAGAAACTCTTGCATAAACTGCAATATGCTCAACATTTTCTTTTAATTCTTCATCAGACATCTTATCAAGTTCTACACCTTCAATAGCTTTATCACCATCTCTTAATATACCAATTTGTTTTGCTATAGCTGATGCAGTAATCTTGTGGTCTCCAGTTATCATAACAGGTTTAATTCCAGCTGTTATACAATCTCTAACTGCTGCAGCAGACTCTTCTCTTGGTGGATCTATCATAGAGATAAGACCTATAAATATATAATTATTTTCATCTTCTAAAGATAATTGTTCAGGATTTGTAAATTCTTTGTAAGCAAAGGCTAAAACTCTTAAACCACTTTGAGATAATTGTTTATTAGCATTTATTATATTTTGCTTATCTTCATAAGTTATATCTCTTACACCAGAAGAAGTTTTTATTTTAACTATTCTATCTAGTAATACATCAAAAGCACCCTTTGTAAACATTAAATTCTTATTATCAAATTTATGAAGAGTACTCATAAGCTTTCTATCAGAATCAAAAGGTATTTCACCTAATCTTTTATAAGATTTTCTTACGTCTAATTCATCTAAAGATAATTTATGTCCGAAATTAACAAGTGCAACTTCAGTTGGATCACCAATTTCAACGCCATTTTTTGATGTAGAATCATTACATAAAATTGAGCTATTTATTAAATAATTAGCTAATTCATCATTAAGATCTAATTCTTCTCCATCTATTAATTTATTATCAAGGAATACCTTTTTAACTGTCATTTTGTTTTGTGTTAAAGTACCAGTTTTATCTGAACATATTACAGATACAGAGCCTAAACCTTCAACAGCTCTAAGCTTTTTAACTATGGCATGTTCTTTAGCCATCTTCTGAGTTCCAAGAGCTAGTACAATTGTTACGATTGAGCTTAAAGCTTCTGGAATAGCAGCAACAGCTAATGCAACAGCAAACATAAGAGAATCTAAAATAGTAGTTCCTCTGTAAAGGCTAAGAGCAAATACTACAACGCAAACAACCATTATACCCAAAGCAAGTTTTTTACTAAAATCATCTAAACTAACTTGAAGTGGTGTTTCTTTTTCTTGAGTTTCTTCCATTAAGTGAGCAATTTTACCTATTTCAGTATTCATTCCAGTGGCAGTGACTACTACTAAAGCTCTACCATAAGTAACTAGTGAACCAGAGAATACCATATTTTTTTGATCACCAAGAGCGATTTCTTCTTTTTCTATAACATCAACAAATTTATCTACACTTTCAGATTCTCCTGTAAGAGAACTTTCATTTACTTGAAGTGAAAAGTTTTCAATTATTCTACCATCAGCAGAAATCATATCTCCAGCTTCTAGAATTAAAATATCTCCAGGTACCAATTCTTTAGAAGGTATTTCTATTTTTTTACCATTTCTATATACCTTAGCAGAGGGAGATGATAAAGCCTTTAAGCTATCTAGTGATTGTTCTGCTTTAAAATGCTGAATTGTTCCAAGAATTGAATTAAGGATAATTACTGCAAAAATAACAAGTGTACTTTCTAAGCTACCTGTAATTGCTGATATAATAGCAGCAGCAATCAATATTAAGACTAATAAATCCTTAAATTGACTAAGGAAAACTTGTAATACAGTTTGCTTCTTTTTTTCTGTTAATTGATTAAGTCCAAATTTTTCAGTATTAGAACTTACTTGCTTGTCCTCTAATCCGCTTTTAGAAACATTAAATTCCTTTAATACTTCTTCATAGGACATTGAAAAATACTTTTTCATTAATAATTCCTCCAAACATTAGAATAAATTTTATCAAATTCATGGGTGTATAAAAAATACTTTTTTAGATTTACCTGTGAATATACCTAAGCTATATAAAAAGAGACTCTTAATACAATTTTCGTTTTGTGAAAAACTGTATTAAAAGTCTCGTAACCAATTTGGTATATAACACCAGGCCTAAAGACCGCGAATGTTGATGCTATATTTTCTACTACTCCCTCTTAATGGAATATTTAATTGATAATCCAATTTTATTATTAATTAAAAAAAATGTCAATATATAAATTTTATGAATTTTGTAAATTTTATTATTAGTATAAGAATACTTTTTAAGTGAATTGGATCCCTAAATTAAGTTATTTTTATTATAAATGTAATGAATTTAATAAATCAACTCTTTAAGGAGGCATGAGATCCTCAGTAAATATAGACTTATAAATTTTCACCAAAAATTATACATAGCATAAGATATATCAAAGTATTTACGTGGAGTTGAAAATTATTGATATACGGGCTAATATTAGCAGGAGGAAAAGGGACCAGGCTTTATCCTTTATCTAGATCAGCAAGGCCTAAACAATTTTTAAAAGTTATTAATGATAAAAGCTTTCTACAAAATACAGTAGATAGAGTATCACCATTAATAAACAAGGAAAATATTTATATTGTTACTAATAAAGATTATGAGGATAAGGTAAAAGTAGAATTAGATAATATTAATTCAAACAATATTTTCACAGAGCCAATGAATAAGGAAACTGCAACATGTATAGGACTATCTGCTGTAAAATTATTAAAAAAAGATAATGATGCTATTATGGTTGTTTTACCTTCGGACCACCATATAGAAAATGAAAAATTGTATATTGAGACATTATCACAATCTGTTGAAATAGCTAACAAGAAAAGAGGGATAGTAACCTTAGGTATTACCCCTTCAAGAGCAGAAACGGGATATGGATATATTGAAATGGGACAAAGAGCCATAGCTGAAATACCTACTTTTAAAGTAGAAAGATTTACAGAAAAGCCTAACTTAGAAGTGGCTAAAGATTTCTTACTAAAGGGTAGCTATTTATGGAATTCTGGAATGTTCATATTTAGAGCAGATGTAATACTAAGAGAAATAGAAAAATATCTTCCTAAGTTATATAAGTCATTAATGGAGATATATAAGCATTTAGGTGAAGAAAATGAAGAAGAAATTATTGCTGAGCAATACTCATTAATAGATGGTATATCCATAGACTTTGGTGTAATGCAAAAAACAAGAAAAGCCTATGTTATAAAAAGTGATTTTATATGGGATGATATAGGAAGCTTTTCAGCTTTAAGTAGATATTTAGAAGAAGATAAAAATAATAAAAGAAGTGATAATGTATATCTTCAAGATAGTGAAAATTGTGCAGTTTTTGGAGAGAAAAACCTAATTATTGGTTTTGGTCTAAAGGATCTAATTGTAGTAGATGGTGGAGATGTTATTTTGATTATGGATAAGAATAAAGAACAAGAAATAAAGCATTTACTAAATGATATATCCAATGAACGAAGGTATGGAGAATTTATGTAAATAAAATTATCAATATTACTGATAATTTGTGAAAATTAAGGCTGTTATTTAAGTATTTTACTTAAGTTACAGCCTTAATTTAATTCAAATATTTTTTTATTTTACCAAATAAGGATATTATTTGTAAAATGATGTATAATTAAATTAATATTTATTATATTTAAAGGGGATTACATTATGAATAATGAGGATTTTTATCAAAAATTGAGAAAGAAAATGAGAGAATGGTTAAAAAGTGATGAGGGGAAAACTAATAAATTTGCAGAATACTTAATGTTTGCACCGGATTTATTTCACTTATTATGTAAATTATCTATAGATAAGGATGTTCCAGCAATTGAAAAAGTAAAGGTAGTTGCAGCTATAGCATACTTTGTTTCACCATTAGACTTTATACCAGAAGCTTTAACAGGTCCATTAGGATATGCTGATGATATTGCCTTAGCAGCTTATGTATTAAATAATTTAATCAATAATACTGATGAAGAAATAGTAAAAAAACATTGGGTTGGAGATGCTGATGTATTAAATTTAATACAACAAATTTTATCTATTGCTGATGCTATGCTTGGTAGTGGATTATGGGAAAATATAAAAAGGGCTTTTGATAAAAAAGTTAAGAAAAAAGCTTAATAAATTTTACAAAGTGTAATTATACATAATTAAAACTAAAACTGAAAGCTAAGAAAAGAGTAAAATAAAGGAGCTGTCTCATCAGCTCCTTTTTGATTTATAAATAAGGTTATTTATGGGAGGAGTTATGAAACTAATTATTTTAATATTAGTAATAATTATTTTTATAGTATCTTATAAAAATATACAAAAAGAAAAGTACATTAAAGAATTAAAGAATAGATTGCAGCAGATAGAAAAAGATAGTGAAAGAATAAAATTTGAATATAGTAAGAAAAAAGAATATATAGATTCTATAAATATTGATATTAATAATCTCAAGGATTCACTAGAATATGAAAAAAAAGAGAAGTTAACCTTAGAAAGTAAACTAGTAGAATTAAAAAAAGAAAACACAGAGTTAGAAAAGGCAATATCAAAAACACGAGTAAAGTACAATGAAGAAAAGTTAAAGAAAAACTATAGTTTTAGTAATGAGCTTTTTTAAAAGATGTAAATGTAAAAATGCTATAGGTTAAAAGTAATAAGAAATATATTTTTATGATTAAATAAGGTTGTAATTTAAGTTGTTTACTTAAGTTACAACCTTAATTTATAGATTAATAGTGATTTTATGAAATTATATTGCAATATAGTATAAAAATTAACTGGAATTTAGTAATTATTTTATGATAACTTCATTTTTAAGTTATACAATTTAAAGTATATATAAATTATATAATATGAAATTTTAAGTAAATATTTCTAAAATTATTTGGATTTGATAGAAAAAGCATTAATTAATCGTATTAGTAAGTGTAAAAGCTTTTGCAGGAGGAAAGATATGGATGATAATAAGATAGTATATTTCATAAAAAAAAGAAATGAGAAGGGGCTTCAACTATTAATTGATTCTTATGGCGGATTAATAACCTCTATAATAAAAAAACATTTATATAATCTTTACGATAAACAGGAAGAATGTATTGATGATGTTTTGTTATCCATCTGGAATAATATTGATAGTTTTGATAGCTCAAAAAATACACTTAAAAATTGGATAGCAGCAATATCACAATATAGATCTATTGATTATAAACGTAAATATGTAAAATTACTTAAAGAAGAATTAGATATAAGTAAGTTTGAAACTCAAGCTTTCATAGAAGATAGTATTACTGAAGATGAATTAAGAAGTGATATAGAAGAATTATTATGTTGCTTAAAGGAAGAAGATAAGAATATTTTTATAAAAAGATATATAGAAGGAAAATCTATGAAAGAAGTGGCTTTAGAAACAGGAATTAAACAAGAGGTAATTTACAACAGAATATCACGGGGACGTAAAAAAATAAGAAGAAAATATAATAATGTAACTATTAAATAAAGGAGGATTATTTCATGAAAAATGACTATGAATTATTAAATGAAGTAAAAGTTGACTTTGATAAGTATGATGATATAGAACTTAATGAGTTGGAAAAGAAGAAAATGAAAAATAGATTAAAAGCTAAAATAAATTCTAAAAAGAAATCTACTAAAAAAATAATAATTGCTGCATCAATATTACTAATAATTGGTGGCATAAGTATTAATACATTACCAGTACAAGCAGCCATAGAAGGATTAAGTAATAAATTAGAACAGTTTTTTGGTGTAAGTGAGAATAAAGAATATAATGAATATAAAAAAGTTATAGGTACTAGTATAGAAGATAAAAAAATAATATTTACATTAAATGAAGTTTTAATAAAAAAGGACAAAGCAATAATTAATGTAAAGGTAGATACTAGAAATTTTAAAAAGAATCAAGTAATTAGAATTTTTCCGAGTATATATGTAGATGGTAAAAAAGTAAGTGAAGGCGGGTCAACAAACTTTAATTATAATGAAGATGGTACTTATGAAATGTTCCATTTAGTTAATGTTGAAGATGTAAATTTAAATAAAAATTCTAATATAGATATAGAGTATTTAGGTGGAGAATATAAACAATATGGTATAGAAAAGGGAATATGGGGGAATTGGACATTTAGTTTTAATTATGATGGAGAAAAAATAATGCAAGAAACTAAAGAAATAGGCATAAATAAAATAATTGATTTTGGAGATGGATATATATATAACATAAATAATATAATAGTATCTCCAATAGATATAACATTAAAATATAATAGTGATTTAATAGATGAAGAAAAAATAATTAATGGTAATGATAGAACAAGAGATATTCAATTTACCGTTATGGATATTAATAAAAATATTATAGTTAAAGAAAATGGAAGTAATACAACTGGAAATATGGTAACTGGAGATATAGAAAGTAATATGTTTCTTAATACTAAAGCAGAAGATAAAGTAATAATTGTTCCATATAAGGTACCTAATGAAAAATATGAATCTATTGATGAAATGATAGCAAATAGAGAATATATTTTTGATAAAGCAATAGAAGTAAAATTAAAATAAGTTATCTTATAGGTATATTGTATAAAAAAGACTCTATATAGTAGACTCTCTATTATGAGTGTCTAAAATATAGGGTCTTTTTTAATTAGGCTAGTTCATTTTCTATGGGACCTTGATTTAATAAATTTGGAGAAGTAAGCTTTATTCCTATAGCTCCAATTGGTGCAGTTATTAAAACACTTAAAATTGCTATAGCTTGCATTATTTCCCCACCAACTATGTTCATTTGAAGGGGAACTCCAGCTTTGGCAGATTGAACAGTAGCCTTAGGTAAATAAGCTATTATACAAAATATTCTTTCCTTTAAGGTTAAATTTGTACCTATTAAAGAAATTGCAACACCTATAGAACGAATAGTTAATGAAATTATAAGCATTACTACACCTATCCATAGGTATTCACCAACTAGTGATGGATTTATAGCCATTCCAACAAAGGCAAAAAGATATAATTTACCATATTTCCAAACTACATTTATTCCATCTTGAAGTTTCTTAGCTAAATCATTTAAATAAGTTCTTAAAAAGAAACCATAAATCATTATAGTTAATAGTGAGTTAAAGTATGATAAATGAAATTGATTTTCTACATATCTAATTGCTATACAAATACCTAAAGAAAAAATAACTCTAACTGTATTGTTATTAATTTTTGATAGTATTCCTTTAGTTATGTAGGCAAGGATAAAGCCAACTACTATACTTATAAGTATTGTTATAGGTATTGAAATTAATTCTGATGCAATAGATATAGATTCACCACTAATACCAGACATATATATGCCTATAAAAGTTGTAAATAAAGTTATGGCTACTGTATCATCAGCTGAAGCTCCAACTAAAAGCATTTGAGGAATTGCTTTATCTTGACCTATTTTTCTATTAATTAAATCTACCATAGAAGGTACTAAAACAGCTGGACTTACTGCAGCTATTATAAAGCCTAATATAGCTCCTTGAACAAAGGAGAATTTTAAAAATATCGTAGATAAAAATGCAATTGCCAATCCCTCAAGGGTTGCAGGAACAATACTTAATAAAACTGCGGGCCTTCCAATTTCCTTCATTTGATCTAAGCGTATACCAAGACCACCTATAAATAAAACCGTTACTAAAGCAATATCCTTAATATATGTAGAAATACTTAATGTAGCTTCTGGGACTATATTAAGAAAAGCAGGTCCTATAAACATTCCTAGTAAAATCATGCCTATAAGTGAAGGAAGTTTTAAAAATTCAACCAATTTGCCAATATAATTTGCCAGTAGACCTATTACTATTAAACTTAAGATAATTATTAAAACATTCATTTGTTAAGCCTCCTGTAGAATATAATATAAGTAATGATATTTAAGAAATAAAAAAAGCTAATAATTTCCACAACAAAAAGAGTTGTAGAAGTCATTAGCTATAATAAGCGGTTTTGATAAATATCAAGGGAGAACTTCATTCCCTACGAGGATAAATTATATCATATAGGGTTCTGTAGCACAATGTAAAATAAATAATTCTACATTTTAATAAAGAAACTGATTAAATAGCCCATAAAAACAACTAAATTCTGAATATTAAATTAAATTTCAAATTTAAAATTTAAATATTCTGAATTTTATTGTATAATCAAAGAAAAATCAAGGAGAAAAAATATATGAATGTTGAGAAGAAAAGAGAGTTTATAATTAACGTAATTTATTTATTAATAATTGGAGCAATAATCTATATAGCTATTAAATACGCTCTTGGTTGGTTTTTACCCTTTGTAATAGGTTTTGGTATAGCCTTTATGTTAAAACCTCTTATTAATATGCTAACAAAGAAGTTGAAAATTAATAGAAAAATAGTGGCAGGAATTACTGTATTATTATTTTATGCAACAGTAGGAGCAGTATTTACATTAATTATAGTAAAAGTATTTATTGCATTAAAAGATGTATTTATACAACTTCCTGATGTATATAAAAATAGTATTGAACCAATTATATTTAATATTTCTAATAATGTTGATGATTGGATAATTAAATTAGACCCTACATTAGTTGATACTTTTAGAGAAATGATATCATCTATAGCAAAATCCATAGGAACAATTATATCTAGCATATCATCAGGAGTGGTATCCTTTGTTTCAGCAACAGTTTCAATGGTGCCAAGTTTCTTTATTATGTTGATATTTACAATTATATCTTCTTTCTTCTTTGCTATGGATTATGTAAAAATAACAGGATTTATAACAAAGCAATTTTCACCTAAGACGAGAGCTATATTTTTTGAAGTTAAAGATTACATTGTTGGTACATTATTTAAGTTTGTAAAGGCATATTCTATGATAATTACAATAACCTTTATAGAACTATCAATTGGACTTTCAATAGTAAGAGTAGAAAATGCAATTACAATTGCCTTATTAATTGCTTGTGTGGATATATTACCTGTTCTTGGTACAGGAGGAATAGTAATACCTTGGATATTTATAGAGTTATTTAAAGGAAATATACCATTAGCAATAGGATTAACTATAATTTATGTTACTATTACAGTTGTTAGAAATATAATTGAACCAAAGATAGTTGGTCAGCAAGTGGGGTTACATCCAATAATAATGTTAGTTTGTATCTTTATTGGAGCGAGACTATTTGGGTTCTTAGGAATATTTGCTTTACCAATTATGGTTATAATATTAAAAAATTTAAACGATACTGGAAAAATTAAAATACTTAAGTAAAAGATGAAATAAATAAGTTTGTTTTTTAAAACAAAAAATATTATTATTAGTTTATAAAAGAAATGAGGTGAGGAATTTATGATGATGAATACTCACAAGTCTTTAGCTATTTCTTTTGTTGAAAATGTAGAGTTAAATAAAAGTTTTTTAATTAATTATAAGCATTTTATATGGGGAAATCTAAAGCCAGATTCAGTATCAAAATATAAGTTTAAAAAACATTATTTTGATGAAAGTTTTAATATGATAGTAAATAAAATACAGTTTCTATCTTCATTATCTGTAGATGATATATTTATTATTTATTCTATAGGTAAATTTAATCAAGAATTAGGTGTTATATGCCACTTTTTATGTGATTATTTTTGTATACCTCATTATCAAAGGTGGGAGTTTAAAAGCCCTGGTGCAGTTAAGGATCATGTTTTATATGAAAATGATTTAAATAAATTTTCTAAAACACATAAGGTTAGAAAGGAATTAAATACTTCATTAACTTGTGATGATATAAGAGTGTATATATATAGTCTTCAAAAGGAATATGAAGGAATAGTTTCTTATGAAAAAGACCTACAATATGCAAGTCATATATGTAATACAATAATTAACTTGATTTTAGATGAAGTAATTTTAAATCAAAAGCTTAAGGAAAATATTGCATTAGTAATATAATAAGTGCAAGGAAGCTAAAATGTAGTTTTTCAGACTATAGACAAAAAGGATATTTTCATTCTTGAAAATATTCTTTTTGTTTTTTAAAGAATTTTTTTTATAATGTTGACTAAAATAATAGGATAAGCATATAATAATGTTAAAAGAACATATGAACAATTATTCATATATTTAAATGAAATGGAGGAATAGAAATGGGAGAAAATAAAGTGGAAAGCTGTAATTGTACAATAATTCATAAGGATATTGTGGAGAAGGTTAGAAAAAGTTTACCAGATGAAGAAGTACTATATGACTTAGCAGATTTATTTAAGGCTTTTAGCGATTCAACTAGAATAAAAATACTACATGCATTATTTAAAGAAGAATTATGTGTATGCGATTTAGCAGCTTTATTAGATATGACTCAATCAGCTATTTCTCATCAACTTAGAGTATTAAAAAGTAATAGATTAGTTAAATTCAGAAGAGATGGAAAGGTTATATATTATTCCTTAGCAGATGATCATATAAAACATATTTTCCATGAAGGCTTTAAGCATATTTTAGAATAGGAAAGTGGTGATAACTATGAATAAAAATGAAATAAAATTGATTTTATCAGGATTAACTTGTGCTAATTGTGCAAATAAAATAGAAACTAGAGTTAATAATTTAGAAGGTGTTAAAGAGGCAAGTTTAAACTTTACTACATCTACCTTAACTATAGAAGGAAATAGCAATGAAGAATTAATGGATATTATTCTTAAGGCAAAAGAAATAATAAACAAACTAGAACCTGAAGTTAAGGTATTTCACAAAGATGAAGAAAATGTAGTAATAGAAAATGTAAATAGATGTACTAGTAAAACATGTTCAGTAGAAAATAATATTTCAAATAAAGATCAAGGACATACTTCCAAGAAGGAAGATTCACATAGCCATGAACATTCTCATAATGAAGCTATAAATTTAAAAGAGAATTTAAGCTTAATAATTGGAGCCATAATTTTTGCAGTAGCAATGGTCTTAGATAGAGATTCAATAATAACATTAGTTTTATTTATATTAAGTTATTTATTAATAGGTGGTAATGTAATTTTAACAGCAGTTAAAAATATATTAAGAGGAGAAGTATTTGATGAAAACTTCTTAATGACTATTGCAACTTTAGGAGCATTCTTTATTGGTGAATACCCAGAAGGCGTAGCAGTTATGTTATTTTATGAAATAGGGGAGTTATTCCAATCTTATGCTGTTAATAGATCAAGGAAATCAATAACTTCACTTATGAATATTAGAGCAGATTATGCCAATGTAATAAGAAATGGAAATGAAGAAAAAGTAAATCCTGAAACAGTTAGTATAGATGAAGTAATTCTTGTAAAACCTGGTGAAAGAGTTCCTTTAGATGGAATAATTATAAAAGGAAATAGCTTTGTAGATACATCAGCTCTTACTGGCGAATCAGTACCGAGAGAAGTCTTTGAAGGTGAAGATATTTTAGCTGGTTTTATTAATACTAATGGAGTTTTAAATATTAAAGTAACTAGAAATTTTAAGGAGTCCACAGTATCAAGAATATTAGAATTAGTTGAAAATGCTTCTAATAAAAAGGCACCAACAGAAAAGTTTATAACTAGATTCTCAAGGTATTATACTCCAGTAGTAGTATTTTCAGCTTTAGCTTTAGCGATAATACCACCTTTTGTTTTAAATAATGGAACATTTAATGAGTGGTTATCTAGAGCCTTAATATTCTTAGTAGTATCTTGTCCATGTGCCTTAGTAGTATCTATTCCTCTTGGATTATTTGCGGGAATAGGTGGAGCATCAAGAAAGGGTATACTAGTTAAAGGTGGCAATTATTTAGAAGCATTAAAGGATGTAAATACAGTTGTATTTGATAAAACTGGAACTTTAACAAAGGGAGTTTTCAAAGTAACAGAAGTAAATAATGTGAATATAGATAAAGAAGAATTAATAAGGATAGCTGCTATTTCAGAAAGTCTATCCAACCATCCAATTGCACAATCTATAATTAAAGAATATGGTAAGGAAGTAGACTCAAAAGAATTAGTTAATTATGAAGAAATTTCTGGACATGGAGTAAAAACTTCTTTAGAAGGAAATGAAATATTAGTTGGTAACTACAAGCTAATGGAAAAGTTTAATATAAACTATGAAAATATTAATTCTATTGGAACTATAGTTCATATAGCTATTAATAGAGAATATAAAGGAAATATAGTTATTTCTGATGAAATCAAGGAAGGTTCTAAAGCAGCTATAAAAGGATTGAAGGATATAGGAATTTCACAAACAGTAATGCTAACTGGTGATAATAAAACTGTTGGAGAAAAAGTAGCAGGAATAGTAGGCCTAGATAAAGTGTATGCTGAATTATTACCAGGTGATAAGGTAGAAAAAGTAGAAGAAATAATTGAAAGTAATAATTCTCAAGGAAAAGTAATATTCGTAGGAGATGGAATAAATGATGCCCCAGTATTAGCAAGAGCAGATATAGGTGTTGCTATGGGTGGTATAGGTTCTGATGCAGCAATTGAAGCAGCAGATGTAGTTCTTATGAATGATAATCCAGAAGCCTTAGTTTCAGCAATAAAGATAGCTAGAAAAACTAATAAAATTTTATGGCAAAATATAATATTTGCATTAGGAGTAAAGATATTAGTTTTAATCTTAGGAGCCTTTGGATTAGCTAATATGTGGGAAGCTGTATTTGCAGATGTTGGAGTTACAGTACTTGCAGTAATAAACTCAACAAGGTGCTTAAAATAGATAAGATATAAATATTAGAATGGTAATATTTTCACAATCAACAATAATATGAGAAATTAGTTTACCTGTGAAATTTTGTAGAGATTTAGGGTTAAAGGAGTTAAGAAACAAAATTTGCATAGGTAAACTTTTTTGTTGACAAATTTCATCAAATTACGTATAATTATTTGAGTTGAGAACATTCAGGCATAAGGGAAGCATACAAAATTACTTTTGTTTATAACGCGTAATTTTGCAAATTTGAGACTTATGTATAACGGATCTGCTACGTTATACATAAGTCTAATTTTTTGTGTATATTTAATTTAATTTAAAATATTTATTTTATAAAAACAAAAGTATAAAATTAAGGTTTTTATATATTTAAAATAGTTTGTTAAATAGATAACTTAAGTTGTTTTAAAATCAAAACAAAAGTGTTAGAATAATAGTATATATATATATTTGAATAATCGTGTTTTAAATAAAAAATAAAAATTAGGAGAAATTATATGGAAAAGAAAAAAAATATTTCAATGGCAGTAATTAAGAGATTGCCAAAGTATCATAGATATTTACAAGAGTTGCTAAAAAATGATGTAGATAGAATATCTTCAAAAGAGTTAGGTGAAAAAATTGGTTTTACTGCATCACAAATCAGACAAGATTTAAACTGTTTTGGAGATTTCGGACAGCAAGGATATGGTTATAATGTTAAGGATCTTTATAATCAAATTAGTATTATTTTAGGATTAAATAGAGAATATAGTGCTGTAATTGTTGGAGCAGGTAATATAGGTCAGGCAATTGCAAACTACAGTAGATTTACACAGACTGGGTTAAATATTACAGCTATATTTGATGCAAATCCTAAATTAATAGGAATGAGAATAAGAGACATAGAAATTCAAGATATTGATGCTTTAAAAACATATTTAATGGAAAATTCAATTGATATAGGTATTATTTGTGTACCTAGAATAAATGCACAGAAAGTTTGTGATATTTTAGTCGAAAATGGTGTAACTGGTATATGGAATTTTGCACCAGTTGACTTATCTGTACCAAAAGAAGTTACAGTGGAAAATGTACACTTGTCTGAAAGCTTGTTAACACTTATATATCTGCTAAATGACAAAGATGAGTGTAAGTGATTACATTAAGATTTTATCTTAATTTTCAAATAATTATTGAAAAAGAATTTTCAAAAGATTATAATAATAATTGAAGCCTATGCTTCAATTATTTTTTTGAGGGGATTGTTAATCTTATAACAATTTATTCAGATGCAAAAATATTATAATGTTTTAAAATAAAATAATTATAATTAAAAAGGAGGACCTTAAATGGAATTAAAAAACATAATTCTTGAAAAAGAAGGACACTTAGCAATCGTGACTATTAATAGACCTAAAGCTTTAAATGCATTGAACTCAGAAACATTAAAAGACTTAAATGTAGTACTAGATGACTTAGAAAAAGACAATAATATATATACTGTTATACTAACAGGCTCTGGAGAAAAAGCATTTGTTGCCGGTGCAGATATTTCAGAAATGAAAGATCTTTCAGAAGAAGAAGGTAAAAAATTTGGTCTTTTAGGAAATGAAGTTTTCAGAAGATTAGAAAAGTTAGACAAGCCTGTTATTGCAGCAATATCTGGATTCGCTCTTGGTGGGGGATGTGAATTAGCAATGGCTTGTGATATTAGAATAGCTTCAGAAAAAGCAAGATTTGCTCAACCAGAAGCTGGTCTTGGAATAACACCAGGTTTTGGTGGAACACAAAGATTACCTAGATTAGTGGGTGAGGGAAAAGCTAAGGAGCTTATTTACACATGTGCAATGGTAAAGGCTGATGAAGCTTTAAGAATAGGCTTAGTAAATAAAGTTGTTCCTCTTGAAAGCTTAATGGATGAAGCTAAGGCTATGGCAAATGCAATTATGGCAAATGCACCTATAGCTGTTAAATTATGCAAAGATGCTATAAATAGAGGAATGCAAGTAGATATAGATAATGCAATTGAAATTGAAGCAGAGGATTTCGGCAAATGCTTTGCAACTGAAGATCAAAAAGAAGGAATGACAGCTTTTATTGAAAAGAGAGCTAAAAATTTTTCTAATAAATAGTCAGAATAAAAACAAAATAAAAAATAGTTAAAAAGTTAAACAAAACTTATTTTTAAAGCAAAAGGGTACAATATCAAGGAGGTATAATTAATGAATTTTCAATTAACTAGAGAACAAGAATTAGTAAAAAAAATGGTTAGAGAATTCGCTGTGAAGGAAGTTAAACCAATAGCTGCTGAGATTGATGAAACAGAAAGATTCCCTATGGAAAATGTTGAAAAGATGGCTAAGATTGGGATGATGGGGATTCCATTCTCTAAGGAATATGGTGGAGCTGGTGGAGACACTCTTTCATACATAATTGCAGTAGAAGAATTATCAAAAGTATGTGCAACTACAGGGGTTATAGTTTCCGCTCACACATCTTTATGCGCGTCTTTAATAGATCAATTTGGTAATAAAGATCAAAAAGAAAAGTATTTAAAAGATTTAGCAACTGGTAAAAAGATAGGTGCTTTTGGTTTAACTGAGCCAGGTGCTGGAACAGATGCAGCAGGACAACAAACTATAGCTGTTTTAGATGGAGACAATTATATATTAAATGGATCAAAGATATTTATTACAAATGGAGGAGTTGCTGAAACATTTATTGTATTTGCAATGACTGATAAGAGTAAGGGTACAAAAGGTATATCTGCATTTATAGTTGAAAAGGACTTTGAAGGATTCTCAATTGGAAAGAAAGAAGACAAACTTGGTATTAGAGGATCTTCAACTACAGAATTAGTAATGAACAATTGTGTAGTTCCTAAAGAAAATTTAATAGGACAAGAAGGTAAGGGCTTTGGTATAGCAATGAAGACTTTAGATGGAGGAAGAATTGGTATAGCAGCTCAAGCATTAGGAATAGCTGAAGGAGCTTATGAAGAAGCTGTTAATTATATGAAGGAAAGAAAACAATTCAATAGACCATTAGCTGCTTTCCAAGGATTACAATGGATGATAGCAGAAATGGATACTAAAATTGAAGCAGCTAGACATCTTGTATATAAAGCAGCATGGCTTAAGGAAAATAAGCTTCCATATTCAGTAGATGCAGCAAGAGCTAAGCTTTATGCAGCAGAAGTAGCTATGGATGTTACTACTAAGGCTGTTCAAATCTTTGGTGGATATGGATACACTAAGGAATATCCAGTTGAAAGAATGATGAGAGATGCTAAGATAACTGAAATATATGAAGGAACTTCAGAAGTTCAAAAGATGGTTATTTCAGGAAGCGCTTTAAGATAAGGGGAGGATTTATAAATGAATATAGTAGTTTGTTTAAAACAAGTTCCAGATACAACAGCTGTTAAAATTGATCCAAAAACAGGAACACTTATAAGAGATGGTGTGCCTTCAATAATAAATCCAGAAGATAAGCATGCATTAGAAGCTGCATTAACTATAAAGGATAATGTAGGAGGAAAGGTTACAGTTATAAGCATGGGACCTCCTCAAGCAAAAGATGCTTTAAGAGAAGCTTTATGTATGGGTGCAGATGAAGCAATTCTTGTAACAGATAGAGCTTTTGCAGGTGCTGATACTTTAGCAACATCTAAGACATTAGCATGTGCTTTAAAGAATTTAGAATATGATATAGTATTTGCTGGTAGACAAGCTATCGATGGAGATACAGCTCAAGTTGGACCAGAAATTGCAGAACATTTAAATATACCTCAAGTAACATATGTACAAGATGTAAAGGTAGAGGAAGATGGCTTATTAATAAATAGAGCTTTAGAAGATGGATATGAACTTATTAAAGTTCAAACTCCTGTTCTTTTAACAGCTATTAAAGAGTTAAATGAACCAAGATATATGAATGTTAGATATATATTTGATACAGCAAACAAAGAAATTCAACTTTGGTCAGCAGACAACATTGAAATAAGTAAAGATGAGTTAGGACTTAAGGGTTCACCAACAAAGGTTAAGAAGACTATGACTAAAGAGACAAAGGGTGCTGGAGAGTTAATAAATGAAGCTCCTCAAGAAGCTGTAAAATATGTATTAGGAAAATTAAAAGAAAAACATTACATCTAAGATATATGGGAGGTAAAGAAGATGAATATTGCAGATTACAAAGGCGTTTGGGTATTTGCTGAGCAAAGAGAAGGAGAACTTAAAAAGGTTTCTCTTGAATTACTTGGTGAAGGTAGAAAGATTGCAGATAAATTAGGCGTAAAGTTAACAGCTTTATTATTAGGGGATAATGTAAAAGCATTAGCAGATACATTAGGTAGACATGGAGCAGATGAAGTATTAGTTGCAGAAAGCAAATTATTAGAGCACTATACTACTGATGGATATACAAAAGTTATTTGCGATTTAGCAAATGACAAAAAACCAGGAATAATATTTATTGGTGCAACATTTATTGGAAGAGATTTAGGACCTAGAGTTGCAGCAAGATTATCAACAGGTTTAACAGCAGACTGTACAGTTTTAGATGTGGATGTAGAAAAAGCAGATTTACTTGCTACAAGACCAGCATTTGGTGGAAACTTAATGGCAACAATTGTTTGTCCAGATCATAGACCACAAATGGCAACAGTAAGACCTGGAGTATTCTCAAAACTTCCTGATGAAGAAAGAAACTTCACAGTTGAAGAAGTAGAAGTGAAATTAGAAGATTCAGATATCAGAACTAAAATAGTAGAAATAGTTAAAGAAGCTAAAGAAATTGTAGATATAAGTGAAGCAAACTTTATAGTTTCAGGTGGTAGAGGTGTTGGTTCTAAGGAGAATTTTGCTATCCTAGAAGAGTTAGCTGAAGCTTTAGGTGGTACAATAGCAGGATCAAGAGCAGCAGTTGAAAATGGATGGATAGAAAGAGATTACCAAGTTGGACAAACTGGTAAGACTGTAAGACCTAATATATATATAGCTTGCGGTATTTCAGGAGCTATTCAACACGTAGCAGGTATGCAAGAATCAGATATGATAATAGCAATAAATAAAGATGCTACAGCTCCAATTATGCAAACAGCAGATTACGCAATAGTTGGTGATTTATTTAAAATAGTGCCTGAAATGATAGCTCAAATAAAAGAGTTGAAAGAAGATTAATAGATAATGAATAATGCGTAATGCATAATTTCAGATGATTTTAAATCTAAAATTATGCATTATCAATTATAAATTATTCATTAAATAATAGGAGGTTTTTTTATGGAAAAGATTTTTGTAATTGGTGCAGGAACTATGGGTGCAGGCATAGTTCAAGCTTTTGCTCAAAAAGGATATGAAGTAATTGTTAGAGATATAAAGGATGAATTTGTTGAAAGAGGAATAAATGGAATCAACAAAGGCTTATCTAAATTAGTTGCAAAGGGAAAAATGAGTGAAGAAGATAAGGATGCTATTTTAGGCAGAATTTCTGGAACTACTGATTTAGCTCTTGCTGCAGATTGTGATTTAGTAATTGAAGCTGCTGTAGAAAATATGGAAATTAAGAAGAGTATATTTGCAGAGTTAGATGGAATATGTAAGGAATCTACAATTTTAGCTTCTAATACATCATCTTTATCAATAACTGAAGTTGCATCAGCAACAAAGAGACCTGATAAAGTTATAGGAATGCATTTCTTTAATCCAGCTCCAGTAATGAAGCTAGTTGAAGTTATAAGAGGAATGGCAACATCAGATGAAACTTTCAACGCTGTAAAAGAATTATCAGTTGCAATTGGTAAGGAACCAGTAGAAGTTGCAGAAGCTCCAGGATTTGTAGTTAACAGAATACTTATTCCTATGATAAATGAAGCTTCATTTATTTTACAAGAAGGAATAGCTTCAGTTGAAGATATAGATACATCAATGAAATATGGTGCAAACCATCCAATGGGACCTTTAGCTTTAGGAGATCTTATAGGACTAGATGTATGCTTAGCAATAATGGATGTTTTATATAATGAAACAGGAGATACTAAGTATAGAGCAAGTAATCTTTTAAGAAAATATGTTAGAGCTGGATATCTTGGAAGAAAAACAGGCAGAGGTTTTTACACTTACTAAAATTAAGATATATATTACAAAGAAAAGTTGTTGCACTAAAATGCAACAACTTTTCTTTGCTTATAAATAATATATTTTTAATAATATAAATTATTGTTTATAAAATTTATTAACTATATGATATAATTAATTTCAGATAAAAAGAGAATAATTTGTAAAAATTTAAGGGAAACCTAAGGTAGTAATTAATATGAGGTGAAAATATGGATTATAGAAATGTAAAGTTTGAAGATAATAAAGTTATAATTGAAGGAGTAAAAAACTTTAATATAAAACAAATATTAGAGTGTGGTCAATGTTTTAGATGGGATAAGATAAGTGATGAAAATTATATAGTTGTTGCTTTTGGAAGAGTAATTGAAGTAGCTCAAAATAATGATGAAGTAATAATATATAATTCAAATGAAGATGATTTTAATAATATTTGGTTAAATTATTTTGATTTAGAAAGAAATTATGATGATATCAAAGATGTATTAGCAAAGGATGAAATATTAAGAAAAAGTGTTGAATTTGGTTATGGTATTAGAATATTAAATCAAGATCCCTTTGAAATGCTTATAAGTTTTATAATTTCTGCAAGAAATAGTATTCCTTCAATAAAGAAAACTGTAAAGAAAATATGCGAAAACTGGGGAGAAAGAATAGAGTATAAAGGAGAAGAATATTATACATTTCCAAGTCCTAAAGCTATAAAAAATGCTACATTAGAAGAAATTCAAGGTACAGGAGCATCTTTTAGGAGCAAGTACATAATTGATACAATAAAAAAGGTTAATGATGCAATAGAAGTAAAAGAAGATATGCTAATTAATCCTGATAAATATACAGAAAGACCTGAAATTCTTGATTTCGATTTAGAATATATAAAGAGCTTAAATGATGATGATTGCCATATAGCACTACAAAAGTTTATGGGAGTTGGAGCAAAGGTTGCAGATTGTATAATGCTATTTTCAATGGCAAAACACTCTTCTTTCCCAGTAGATGTATGGGTTAAGAGAGCTATGATTCATTTTTATGTTGCACCAGACGTATCATTAAATAAAATGAGAGTTTTTGCAAGAGATAAGTTTGGAGCTTTATCAGGAATGGCTCAGCAGTATCTTTTCTACTATGCAAGAGAAAATAAGATAGAGGTATAAAGCAATAAAAATTGTAGTAAGGGATTAGAAATAAACAGAATTATTGACTAAGTACATATAAAAAAATAAAATAAAGAAGTAACTAATTTTGTTTAACCATTATTACTTACTAATTTAAGGGATAACACCTATTGCTCCTATAATAGGTGTTATTTCCATTTTATTAAGAAATAATAAAAAGTATTGATTATATATACATTTTTTTGTAAAATAATAAAAAGAGTTAATCCCTTAATATATAAATAAACTTATTAAAAACAAAAATAGCACCCAGTTATATGCTGGGTGTTATTTTTTATAGTGTGCCCAGCATGGGCAACAACTTGACGGTGAAAGTCCGTTGTGGGCTT
>ERZ857998.1152-NODE-1152-length-31929-cov-7.488768_pt1 | contig 31929 bp, 26 predicted proteins | sample MGYA00519954_ERZ857998 | MGnify/ENA primary metagenome ERZ857998 (study PRJEB31778, sample SAMEA3449424) | human gut metagenome | biome: human gut; feature: human-associated habitat; material: faeces | place: United Kingdom | collected 2010/2012 ...
CAACTTCCGCGAGGAACTCACCCGCGCCGCCCAGAAAATGCACCTCATCGTATGACCCCATCTCACCGCCCACCCGACTGTGTTGACCGTATCCGTATGGATATACAAATATAAAGGAGGATTTTATTATGGCGATCATGACAAGGGAACAGTTCCAAGCCAGCATCCGTGCCCGCAAGCCCATGAACGTGTGGTTCCTGGGGGAGAAGGTTGACGATCTCACCGCATTCCCCCCGCTGGCGGCCAGCTTCAACGCAATCTCCAAGGTCTATGAGCTCCACAGCCATCCCGACTGGGTGGACCTGGTCACCACAAAGTCCGCTCTGAACGGCGAGACGGTCAGCATCTACAACGCCCCTCTGGCCTCCGCTGCCGACGCCAACAAGAAGACCCGCGCCGCCCGCGCCCTGGCCGAGGTCATCGGCTGCTGCACCCACCGCTGCACCGGCTCCGAGGCGTTTGCCGGTCTGGGCCCCTGTACCTACGACATGGACCATGACCTGGGCACCAATTACTACAAGCGCTTTATGAACTTCCTGGACTATGTGCAGAAGAACGACCTGAGCTGCACCGTCACCGTTACCGACGTCAAGGGCCTGCGGACCCTCCCGCCCCACAAGCAGCCCAATAAGGACAGCTACATCCACGTGGATGAGATCCGGGATGACGGCATCATCGTCAGCGGCTATAAGTGCAACCAGACCGGCATTCTGTTCGCCCACGAGATCATCATCGTCCCCACCACCAACATGAAGCCCGAGGAGAAGGACTTTGCGCTGGCCTGCGCCATCCCCTCCGACACTCCGGGCCTCACCTTCGTACTGGGCCGCACCCCGCAGGATAAGCGCTTCTTCGAAGTGGGCGGCGACATCGAGGGTATCGACCTGGGCAAGCCCTACGCGGACCACCAGGCCCTGGTCTACTTCGACAAGGTGTTCGTCCCCAATGACCGCGTGTTTATGTGCGGCGAGACCGAGTACGTGGGCCGGCTGCTCAGCTACTTCACAGCGGTGCACCGCCTGACCGCCGGGGGCTGTAAGGCGGGCGGCGTCTCCGCGCTGTGCGGTGCTGCCAGTCTCATCACCGAGATGGTGGGCGTGCAGAAGGCCGGTCACATCAAGACCAAGCTGACCGAGATGGCCATGACCGCCGAGACGGTCTACGCCCTGTCCCTGGCCTCCGGCATCGAAGGCTTCAAGCATCCCAGCGGCTTCTGGATTCCCAACCCGCTGCTGTCCCACACCTGCAAGTACAACTGCACCAAGATGCCCTTCGAGGCCGTCCGCTACGCCCGCGACATCATCGCCGGCTTCGGCGAGACCGCTCCCTCCGAGCTGGATATGCGCTCCGCCGGCGTGGGCGAGATTTGCCAGGCCGCCTTCAACCCCGGCAACCCCAACTACGACGCCTTTGACCGCCTCCGCGCCACCCGCTTCATCGAGCATATGGTCCGCGGCTCCAACTGGACGGCCATGGCCCTCCACGGCGGCGGAAACCAGGAGGCTTCCACCGTCATGGCCCGCGCCTACACCGACTGGAACCACCTTCAGGATATGGTCAAGGTAGCTACCGGCATCATCAAGGACCCCGATAAGTGCGACGAGTTGATCAGCGACATCGGCAAGCGGGAAGGCCGCATCTGCACCACCCTCGATCTGCCCAAGGCCGAGTAATCACCCTCCTCCCCAACTCCGTGGCCGGGCCGCAGCGGATACTGCGGCCCGGCCGCATGACTTTTGACCAAAAACAGGAATGGAAGTGACGCAGTCGAATCAAACGGAGGTGTATTCATGGCATATTATCGCATCGACGGACAGGAACAGCCGCATATTAAGATGGGCATCTTCAAATTACGGATTCCATTTGTCCATTTCAAGCCGGAAATTCCGGAGCTTCTGCAGGGATTCTTATTGATCGCTATTCCGATGAGTTCCATCACCGCGCACCAGGAGATGCTGGGCATTCCTTTTGAACTTGCCATTATCATGGTCACCCTGAACAGCTTGCTGTACAATGTGCACGTCTGCCTGGGTGACCCGGTGTCAGCCGGGTGGATCACCCCGGCCATCCCTCTAATCGGCGCATGGGGCGTGGCAAATTTTGCCGCGGGCCCGGAGCGCATCCACGCCACCATTGCCCTGGGCCTTCTGATGGCGCTGATTTTCTTCGTCCTTGGCATCACGGGCCTGGGCAAAAAGGTCGTGCGTATCATCCCCAGCCCCCTGCGCATCGGCATCGTCTTGGGTGCCGGCGTGTCCTCGGTCATGAGTGTGGCGGGGACGCGGATGAAGGGCATAGAAATCGCGGTCCTTGGCGGTATGGCCATCGCATTCATTACCATGTTCGCCCCCTATTTCCTCCACCGGGTCCATACAAACAAGGGGCTGAAGCTCATCGCCAAGTTTGGGATGCTCCCGGGTCTGGTTGGTGCATGCATCATTGCTTATGCGACCAAGGCCGTGCCTCTGCCCACCTTTGACTTCAGCTTCATCGATCTCTCCCGCGTTCCCGAGCTCATTCAGAACTACACCATCTTTGGGCTGGGGTTTCCGCCCCTTTCGACTTTTGTCAAGGCCATTCCCATGGCCATCACCTGCTACATCATCGCCTTCGGCGACTTTGTCTTTGCCGAAGCGGTCATCAACGATGCCGATGCAGTGCGCCAGGACGAATTCCTTAACTACGACAGCAACCGCACCAACATCATCTGCGGCTTCCGCAATCTGCTGCTGGCCCTGGTATCCCCTTACGGCGCCGTGTTGAGCGGTCCCCTCTGGGGCGCCACGCACATGTCCATTCTGGAGCGGTATAAGCACGGCCGGAAGGATATGGACAGTCTCTTTGGCGGACTATGGTCCATGAACTGCACGCTGATGGTCGGCACCATGTGGATGGGTTTCGTCAGTCTGTTCAAGCCCTGTCTGCAAGTTGCCATGAGCATCACGATGATGGTCCAGGCCTGGGGCTGCTTCTATCTTTCCATTGAGATGTGCAAAACCAGACTGGAGATGTCCATTGCCGGCATTACCGCCATCTTCCTGGCCACCAAGGGCGCGACCTGGGGCCTGTGCGTCGGCCTGGGCCTGTGCCTCATCATGGGTGCATTCAAAAATGCGAAGTACGAAGAAGAGACAATGGGGACGGAGTCCCCCGAGGATGTTCTGACGGAAGAAGTCGTACCGGACGTGCTGGCCACCATAGCAGAGGAAGACCTGTAAACTGCGCTGCGCCAAACGACTGCCCAAGGCATTCTGAACGCATTGAGAGGAGTGTATCAAATGGAAATTCAACGTGTCTGGGCAGCCTACTTCAGCCCGACAGGCACCACGGAAAAGATCGTCACCCACCTTGCCGAGCACCTTGCCAAGCCCATCGAGCATCCGGTGCTGTATTTTGACTTCACACTGCCCCCGGCCCGGCAGGAGGCAAAACGCTTCTTGAAATCCGATCTGGTGGTATTCGGCGTGCCGGTATATGCCGGCCGCGTCCCCAACGTATTGCTCAAGTACCTGAACACCCTGGAGGGAAACGGCGCCCAGGCAGTGCCGGTGGTCCTGTTCGGCAACCGCAATTACGATGAGGCCCTGAAAGAGCTGCGCAACCTGCTGGAGCTCCGCGGCTTCCAGACCGTGGCGGCAGGTGCCTTCGTAGGCGAGCACGCCTTTTCCTACACCCTGGGAAAGGGCAGGCCGGATTACGCCGACCTGTCTGTGGCCTCGGAGTTCGCCCGCCGCATCTTTGCCGTCCTGCGCACCGGCCAGGTCATCTCCCCGGTACGGCTGGACAACGAGGGACCGCTGGGCGGCTATTACCAGCCCCGGGACCAGGACGGCAACCCCATCGACATCCGCAAGGTGCGCCCCAAGACCCGGGACACCTGCACCGACTGCGGCTACTGCGCCCAGATCTGTCCGATGGGCTCCATCGACCCGGCGGACGTGCGGAATTTTATCAACATCTGCATCAAATGCGGAGCCTGCATCAAAAAATGTCCCGTGGAGGCCCGGTACTACGACGACGAGAGCTACCTATACCACAAGCACGATCTGGAGACGACCTACGCCCGACGGGCGGAGCCCACCGTATTCGTCTGAGCGCCCGCTCCGGCGCTCCTGGGTCTGGCCTGCACGTTTTTTCCACAATACCCATGGCGCCTCCGGTTTCCCCTTCCGGAGGTTCAAAGCTCCTTCCAAACGCAAGCGAAGCGCTCCCCGGCTTTTTGGGCCGGGGAGCGCTTCGCTTGGCCATGCCCGTCTCCGATGGGCGCCGGAGGGAGGGCAACCCGCGATCGCCGTTGTGCATAACCGCCTATTTTGCCCATCGGAAGCCCGGCTGATTCGTCCCATTGCTTAAAAAAGCCGGGATTTCACAAATAACCGCAGATTTGTCCAGTGGTACTTTGCAAAACCAACGTATAAAATAGACATAGAAGGACGCGGTTGCTCGCTCTCTTTTCGTCAAATCGCCCGGCTTTCGCGTCACAGGCTCAATTATCTTAAAGGAGGATTCACATGAAACGGTTTCTTGCAGTCATTCTGACCCTGGCCATGCTGTGCGCCCTGCTGGCAGGCTGCGGCGGCGGCGCCACCTCCAGCCCCTCTCCCAGCGCCTCGGCCCCCACCGCCCCCCAGACCCCGGAGGGGACCCCCGAAAGCGGCGAGCCCGCCGAGCTCACCGCCACCCAGAAGATCATCGCCGAGGCCGAGGGCATGACGCTGGAGGAGCTGGCCAAGAAGGCCATCGAGGAATCCAACGGCAAAATGTTCTACGGCGTGGGCAACTCCAGCCGCGGCAAGAGCGCTCTGCCCCTGTTCATCGACTACTTAAAGACCATCGACCCCTCCTACTCCATGGAGTTTGAGTGGCAGCAGCCCAAAAACAACAAGATCTTCGATCAGCTTACCGCCGACTCCCTGAAGGAGACCGGCACCTTTGCCATGACCCTGATCCAGGACGGCAACCAGATCGAGAGCAAGATGGTCCAGACCGGCGTGCTGGACACCTTCATCCCCAAGGACTGGGCCGACGCCAACGGCACCACCGCCGCCGACTACACCGGCTATCTGCCTCTGCAGACGCTGAACAAGGTCTTTATGTATAACAACACCGGCTCCAAGACCTATGACAACTGCTGGGACTTTGTGGCCGAGGGTGAGCACGGCCTGTTCATGGACATCGACTCCGAGATCGTGGGCAAGAACTTCCTGTATATGCTGACCCGCGACGACTATGCCGCCTGGCTGAAGGAGTCCTTCGAGGCCCTGTCCGCCGACGAGCAGGCCTACTTCCAGCCCGTCATCAACGAGATGGAGTCCGAGGCCGCCGACCTGGGGCTGGGCGCCGACGGCAAGTACGCCCTGGCCTGGATCAAGCTGTGGGTGGAGTCCTACAACGCCCAGACCGACGACGGCCCCATCTGCAACACGCTGGTGGATCAATCGGCCACCGACCAGTTCGGACTGCTGGTATACTCCAAGCTGCGTTCCGTGGAGGAGTCCTCCTCCGTGTCCGTTAACAACATCAACGTGGCCGCCTATCAGGACGGCTATCAGGGCATCGGCGGCTACGGCTACTGCCACTACCTCTTCGTCACCGACAATTCCCCCCTGCCCTGGACCGCCTGCGCCTTCATCGCCTATATGACCTGCACCGAGGACGGCTTCTCCGCCTGGGGCAAGGACATGGGCGGCTACTCCGCCAATCCCGACGTGGCCGCCGCCACCGAGGCCACCTATCAGCATGAGACCGGCGGCTATGTGGACGGCGTGGACACCTACCCCGCCAAGAACGACCACGGCTACGACTGGTGGACCACCGACGGCAAGCTGGTCCTGGAGGACCCCCAGTACTGCGCCGGCGTGTCCTTTACCGTGGGTAGCTGGATCGAGATGCTGACCAAGTACAGCGCCGGCTGAACCAGGGGCTCCGGCGCCGCCCCATGAGATAAGAGCGCCCTTGGATCGGGGTCTCGTACCGCATCCAGGGGCGCCTTTTCTTCCAGCTTCCACGAAGGAGGAACGCCCTATGAATCCGTCGTCCACCCGGACCGCCGGCCGGCCGGCCATCCTGCTCAATCAGCTCAGGACCTTTTTCTCCAAGCCCCACAACGTCATCCTGCTGCTGATGGGCATTGTGCTTACCGTCACCACCGTGGCTCCCATCGTGGCCATTGTGGAGGACACCTTCAAGATCCACGCCGGCACCATCGACGCCCACCTTACCGGCAAGGCCAGCGGCTATACCCTGGTCAACTACATCGACCTGTTCACCAGCCGCCTGGCCCGGACCAACCTGTGGACGCCGCTGCTGAACACCCTGTGGCTGGCGGCGGGCACCTGCGTGGTCTCCATCCTCTACGGCGGCCTGTTCGCCTTCCTGGTCACCCGCACCAACCTGGCCTGGCGCAAGTACCTGAGCTCCATCTTCATCTTCCCCTACATCATGCCCCAGTGGACCCTGGCCGTGGTGTGGCAGAACCTGTTCAACTCCAACGCCGTCACCGGCACCTCCAACGGGCTGCTGGCCGCCACCCTAGGGATCAACATGCCCCTGTGGTGGTGCAAGGGGCTCTTCCCCAGTCTGGTGGTGCTGGGTCTGCACTACGCCCCCTTCGCCTATATCCTGATCGGCGGCATCTTCCGCAACATGGACGCCAACCTGGAGGAGGCCGCCACCATCCTGGACACTCCCAAGTGGAAGACCATGTGCAAGATCACCCTGCCCATGGTCAAGCCCGCCATCCTGTCCACGGTGCTGCTGGTCTTCGGCTCCTCCATGGGCTCCTATCCGGTGCCCCACTACCTGGGACTCACCACCCTGGCCACCAAATATGTGTCCATGAACTCCAAATACACCGGCGAGGCCAGCATTTTGGCCATCGTCATGATGGTGTTCGGCGTGGCCATCATGCTGATGAACCAGATGTCTCTGCGTTCGCGCAAGAGCTACACCACCGTCACCGGCAAGTCTGGGCAGACCTCCAAGATCAACCTGGGCCGGGCGGGCAAATACGTCATCGCCCTGGTGCTGGTGGTCCTCACCTTTTTCACCAGTATTTTTCCCATCGTCTCCTTCGCCTTCGAGACCTTCCTGCCCAACCCCGGCGACTATTCCTTCCTCTACACGGGGGACGCCGGCAACCTGACCACCAAATGGTGGGTCACCAGCGAGAACGTCACCGAAAACGGCATGTACGGCCAGAAGGGTATCCTCCACAATGAGACCATCTGGCGGGCCTTCCAGGGCACCATTCTGGTGTCGGTCTCCTGCGCCCTGCTGGCAGGCACCATTGGCACCCTCATTGGCTACGCCGTGGCCAAAAACCGACGGAGTAAGTGGGCCAACTACGTCAATTCGGTGGCCTTCCTGCCCTATCTGATGCCCTCCATCGCCGTGGGCGCCGCCTTCTTTATCCTCTTTTCCAATGAGCACATCAACCTGTTCAACACCTACACGCTGCTCATCCTCGCAGGCACCATCAAGTACATCCCCTTTGCCAGCCGCTCCAGCCTCAACTCCATGCTCCAGCTCTCCGGCGAGATCGAGGAGGCGGCCATCATCCAGAATGTGCCCTGGATCAAACGGATGACCCGCATCATCATCCCCATCCAGAAATCCTCCATCATCAGCGGCTACCTGCTGCCCTTCATGACCTGTCTGCGGGAGCTGAGCCTGTTTATGCTGCTGTGCGTACAGGGCTTCATCCTCTCCACCACGCTGGACTACTTCGACGAGATGGGCCTATACGCCTTCTCCAGCGGCATCAATCTGATCCTGATCGTCACCATTCTCATCTGCAACACCCTTGTCAACAAAGTGACCGGCGCCAGCCTGGACAAAGGGATAGGAGGTTAAACCATGCCTGAGATTATACTCACCCACGTGACCAAGCGCTGGGACAAATTCTACGCCGTGGACGACCTGAATCTGGTCATCGACGACAACGCCTTCGTCACGCTGCTGGGCCCCTCGGGCTGCGGCAAGACCACCACGCTGCGCATGATCGCCGGGCTGGAGACCCCCACCAGCGGCCGCATCACCATTGGCGACAAGGTGGTGTTCGACTCCGACGCCGGCATCAATATCCCACCTAATAAGCGGAAGGTGGGCTTCCTGTTCCAGAACTACGCCCTGTGGCCCAACATGACGGTCTACCAGAACATCGCCTTCGGTCTGGGCAACATCAAGGAGGAGCTGCCTAAGTTCGACCTGGAGGCCCGCCGGACCGCCGCCCTCATCCGCATCCTGCAAAGGCCGGACGACGTGGTTCGGACCATCCGGGAGTGTGTGGACAAAAAGGGCAGGCTGGACGTGAACAAGGCCCACATCAAGCTCATCGACCGCTATGAGATCTCCCTCCACACCGCCAAGACCCTGATGGGCTATAAGCTCCACGAGTCTATGGAGCCGGTCACCGTGGCCAAGGCCAGACTGGAGCAGTTGGAAAGGGCGCTGGAGAGCGCCCGGGCGGCGTGCGCCGCCCAGGGCTGCACCTTCCGGGAGGATTTCGCCTACCTCAAGGACGGCGTGCCTGTGACCGGCGTGCGCAAGCTCTCCCCGGAGGAGATCGACCTCTCGGTCCGCCGGGTGGCCCGCATCGTCAAAATCGGCATGTTCATGGACCGTTATCCCTCTGAGCTCTCCGGCGGACAGCAGCAGCGGGTGGCCATCGCCCGCACCCTGGCCCCCGAGCCCGCGGTGCTCTTCATGGACGAGCCGCTGTCCAATCTGGACGCCAAGCTGCGGCTGGAGATGCGCTCGGAGCTCCAGCGGCTGCACATCGACACCGGCTCTACCTTTATCTACGTCACCCATGACCAGATGGAGGCCATGACCCTGGCCACCAAGATCTGTCTCATCGACAACGGCGTGCTCCAGCAGTACGACGCCCCCCTGGACGTCTATAATAAGCCCAACAACCTCTTTGTGGCCGACTTTGTGGGCAATCCGGCCATCAACTTTATGGAGGCCAAAGGCCGTCAGGCCCCCGACGGCACGGTGGAGCTGGAGGTCTTTGCGGGCACCCGGCTCGCCTTCACGCCCCGCACGCCCCTGGACCTGCCGGACTGGTTTGCCCGGGCCGACGCCCAGGACGCGGAGAAAAAGGCGGCGGAGCAGGCCAAACAGAGCCAAAAGGGCCATGTGGAGAAGGGAAACAAAGACACCCCCTTCCGCTGCCACATCGCCAAGGTCAACGAGACGGAGGATTTCGGGGACGAGGCCGTCCTCTCCGACGAGGACTTCGTGCTGGGTGTCCGGCCCGAGTTCCTGTCCATCTCGGAACACGGCGCGCTGGAGGCCGAGGTCTACAGCGCCATGCCCACCGGCATGGAGACCACCGTCAAGCTGCGCATTGGGGAGTATCTGCTCACCGGCGTCATCTTCGGCGGCGTGCTCTATCAGATCGGCCAGAAGGTGCGGGTGGACTTTGAGGGGGATCATATGGTATTATTTAGCCGTAAGAACGGCCGAATCATCACCCAGGGGTCCCTCTCCGTCCGGTCCGCCCGGTGAGCGCGGCGGGGGCCTGGCCCCCGCCGTTTTTCTATCTCCTGGAACCGAGGTCATGTTATGGTCAGGCTCATCGCCAGCGATATCGACGGCACGCTCATCCCCTATGGCGCCGCCGCCCTGGACCCCGCCCTTTTCGGACTCATCCGGCGGCTGCGGGACCGTGGCGTCCTGTTCTGCCCGGCCTCCGGGCGGCAGTATCACTCCCTGCGGAGACTGTTCGCCCCGGTGGCCGACGCGGTCTGCTTCCTGTGCGAAAACGGCGCTATCCTTTACGGTCCCGGCCCGGAGGAGACCGCCCCCGTCCTGTCCCGGACCCCCATGCCCCGGGAGCCGGCCATGGCTCTGGCCCGGGCCATTCAGACTCTGGAGGGCTGCCGGGTGCTGCTCTCCGGCGCCAACACCAGCTATATCTGCGACTCCGACGAGGGGTATATCGCCTATCTGCGGGAGGGCAAGGGCAACCGGGTGACCCGGATCGCTGACCCGGGTGAGATCGACGAGGCGATCCTCAAGGTCTCGGCCTACTGCCCGCAGGGCACCCACGGGCCCCAGCGGGTTCTGGGCCCGGTGTGGGGAGAGCCCTTCCACATGGCCGCCGCCGGGCCCGACTGGGTGGACTTCGGCCTGGCGGACAAGGGCAAGGGCCTTCGGGAGCTGTGTGCCGGGCTGGGGGCCCGCCCTGAGGAAGTCGTAGCCTTTGGGGACAACTGGAACGATGCGGCCATGCTGGAGACGGCGGGGACGGCCTGGCTGATGGAGGGGGCCGACCCGGCTCTGGCCGCCCGGTTTCCCCGCCGCTGTACCAGCGTGGCGGAGGTGCTGGAAGCGCTGCTCGTTTCCGCCACATGAGAGAAAGGGGGCGCGTGCCGTGAAGAAGATCGGACTGCTGCTGGCCCTTCTGGGAGCTCTCGCGGCCTGCGCCGTCCCGGCGGATGAGGTCACCGCCGCCCTGGCCCCCGGCCAGGACGCCCGACTGACCCTCTATACCTCCCACAAGCAGGCGGTCTACGGCCCCATCGTCAAGGAGTTTCAGGAGGAGACCGGTATCTGGGTGGAGGTGATCACCGGCGGCACCAACGAGCTGCTGGAGCGCATCGCTGCCGAGGCCGGGCAGCCGGTCTGCGACGTGATGTTCGGCGGTGGGGTGGAGAGCCTGTGCGCCTATGAGAGCTGCTTCGAGCCCTACGCCTGCGCCGGGGCGGACCGGCTGCGGGAGGGCCTGCGGCCGGAGGGCGACGCATGGACGCCCTTTTCCTCATTGCCCCTGGTCTTTATCTACAACCCCAAGCTGGTGGAGCCCGACCAGCTCACCGGCTGGGCCGATCTGATCGACCCCCGGTGGAAGGGCAAAATCGCCTTCGCCGACCCCACCGTGTCCGGCTCCAGCTATACGGCGGCCCTCACACTGCTGTCCTGCCTGCCCGGCGACGATTGGGAGCTGCTGGAGCAGTTCGCGGCCAACCTGGACGGCGACATTCTGGCCGACTCCGGCGACGTGGTGGGCGCGGTGGCCAACGGCAGCCGGTATCTGGGCGTCACCCTGGAGGAGACCGCGCTCAAGGGGCTGGGTCAGGGGGCGGAGATTGCCGTCTTCCTCCCCACTGAGGGCACCAGCGCCGTCCCGGACGGCAGCGCTCTGGTGGCCGGGGCCCCCCATGCGGAAAACGCCAAGGCCTTTCTGGAGTTCGTCCAGAGCCGGGACGTGCAGGAGCTGGTGGTCAGCCAGTTCTCCCGCCGCTCGGTCCGCACCGACGTCCACGACCCTGACAGTCTGCCGCCGGTGGAGGAGCTGGACGTCATCGACTACGACGTCCACTGGGCCGCGGGGCTGAAAGAGGAATTCACCGCCCGGTGGCTGGCGCTGTGCGGGGAGGAACGGGCATGAGGGACTTTCTCAACCGCTCCTTCCGCACCAAGCTGCTGGTGAGCTTCCTGCTGATCGGCATGGTGCCATTGCTGCTGTGTACCGTCCTCATGCTGGGCATCTTCCAGTCCTCCCTTCACCGCAGCGTGGCCGATACCGCCCAGACGCAGCTGGACGCCCTGTGCGGCGACCTGGACGGCCTGCTGGACGCCTGCGCTCAGGTGATGGACCGCCTCCGGAGCAGCGGACGGGTCCGCAGCGCCCTGGACTCCGGCCCCACCGACATGGCTCAGGATATCTACTCCATCCTCTACGATACCGCCAGCCCCCTGCTCAACGACGCCGCCTTTTCCCTCCTTGACGCCGGCGGCAGCCGTCTTTACGCCACCGCTAGCCTCTCCGGCGGCGGCTGCCTCAGCGTAGACTGGGGCTTGCTCAAGGCCGCCCGGCGCTCCCCGGATATCGTCTACCGGGATGTGGACGATTTTGGCCAGGGCGGCGCGGGCAGCCTCCTCCAGGCCGCCTGCGCGGTTCGGGAGGGGGAGCGGGTGGTGGGCTATGTGGTCCTGGACCTGACGCAGCGGCACTTCGAGCGGCTCTTTGAGAAGCGGACAGGCTCCGCCGGCGGCGTACTGGTGCTGGACGCCTTCTGGGACGAGGTGTACGCCTCCGCCAGTCTGCGGGACGCTGGGCTGGCTCCCGTCCTGCGGGAGCGGCTGCTCGCCGGCCTGGCGCTGGACGGGGGTGGAGAGTACTCCTATTACGTCCGGCCCGGCGGCGCCGGCGGCCTCTGCTTGATTCTCCAGCAGCCAAAACCCTTGGCCGGATGGGTCATGCGCCTGCTGTATCTGGTGGCCGGAGTGGCCATCCTGCTGTGCCTGGGTCTGTGCGCCGCCGTCTCCATGGGCATGAGCCGCCAGCTTTTTGCGCCCATCCGTGCGCTCAACAGCGCCATGGAGGAGGTGGAGGGGGGCAATCTGGACGCCCGGGTGGAGCCCCGGGGCGCCGACGAGATGGCCCAACTGGCCGGGCGCTTCAACCGGATGACCCGGCGGCTGGAGGAGAACCTGGAGCAGTCCCTGCGCCAGCAGCGGGAGCTCAACGATGCCCAGATCCGGATGATGCAGGCCCAGCTCAACCCCCACTTCCTCTACAATACCCTGGACACGGTCAAGTGGCTGGGCAAGATCCACCAGGTCCCCGAGGTGGCCACCATCTCCGCTGACCTGGCCGACATCCTGCGCAGCAGCATCACCAACGACGAATTTGTCCCCCTGGAGCAGGAGCTGCGGCTGCTGGACCGCTATGTGGAGATCCAGCGCATCCGCTTCTCCGGCACCTTCCAGCTCCGCACCCAGGTGGACGACGGCCTGCTGGATGTGCTGGTGCCCAAGCTGATGCTCCAGCCTCTGGTGGAGAACGCCATCATCCACGGGTTTGAGGACAGCGACGGCGGCGAGATCGTGGTCTCGGCCCGGGAGGAGCCGGGCCGCCTCCTGATCACCGTCTTCGACGACGGCCGCGGCATGTCGGAGGAGAGCCTGCGCAATTTTCAGGCCCAGATCCTGCCCGGCCCGGGGCGTCACCTGGGTCTGCACAATGTGGACGCCATCCTGCGGCTGCACTACGGGCCGGACAACGGCCTGCGCTTCGTCCCCACGGGCGGCCGGGGCACCTGTGTGCGCATTACCCTGCCCATTACGAGAAGGGAGGTCCCCTCATGCTGAAGGTGGTCGTCGTGGAGGACGAGGAGCTGGTCCGCAAGGGTATCGTTCTGGCGGTGGACTGGGCCTCCGTGGGCTGCGCCGTGGTGGGGGAGGCCGCCAACGGCCAGGAGGGACTGGAGGTCATCGCACGCTACCGCCCCGACCTCATCGTTACCGACATCAAGATGCCCAGGCTGGATGGACTGGAGATGGTACGGCAGCTCAGGGCCCAGGGCAACCGGGCCTATGTGATCCTCCTCACCGCCTACAGCGACTTCTCCTATGCCCAGGCGGCGGTGAAGCTGGGGGCGGTGGACTATCTGCTCAAGCCCTTCCGCGACGGGGAGCTGGAGGCCGTCGTCGAGCGTATCCAGCGCCGGGAGCGGGAGGAGCGGCATCCGGCGGCCCCTGCCGGTCCCGAGGAGCTCCGGGGCAAAAGCAAATATGTTATGGAGGCCCTCAACTACATCTCCGAGCACTACAACGACCCGGAGATCGGGGTGAGCTCCATCGCCGGCCATCTGGGCGTCAGCGAGAGCCATCTGAGCCATGTATTCAAAAAGGAAACCTCCTATACCCTGTCCGGCTACCTGACCAGCTACCGGATGCACAAGGCTATGGAGCTGCTCAAGGACTGCCGCAGCAAGGTCTATGAGGTGGCCGAGCAGGTGGGCTATCGGGATATCACTTATTTCAGCAGCACCTTCAAAAAGGCGGTGGGGTTCTCTCCCTCGGAGTTTCAGCGCCGGTGCCAGTGATTGCCCTTCCCCATACTATTCAGAAGGAACCGGCTGGGGCCACGGCCCCAGCCGGTTCCTTCTGAATATATCACAGTCCCCACAGGGCATGATCCAGAATGGGTCAGATGCGCTCCCACAGGGAGGCCATGGCCGGACCGCCGCCCACGCACAGTGCGGCGCCTCCCACCCGGTGCCCTGAGTGGAACATCTCATAGATCAGCGACACCACGATCCGCAGGGCGGTACAGCCCGCTGGATGCCCTAGGGAGATGCCAGAGCCGTTGATATTGGTCCGCGCCCGGTCCATCTGCATGCCGTGCTCTTCCTGGAGCATCCGTTCCACTCCGATGAACTGGGCGGCAAAGGCTTCGTTGACCTCCCAGTAGTCCACATCCTCAAATGCCAGGCCGACCGCTTTCAGACACTTGGGAATGGCCACGGCGGGACCCAGGCCCATGACCTCGGGCTCCACTCCCTCACCGCAGATATGGAGCATCTTTGCCAGGGGAGCGATGCCCAGCGCGTCGGCCTTTTCTTTTGACATGACCACCGCCGCCGCCGCCGCCGCGTCGTTGATCCCGGAGGCGTTGGCCGCGGTGACCACGCCGTCCCGCAGAAAGGCCGGGGGAAGCTGGGCCATGGACGCCAGATCAGCACCCCGAATGGGATGCTCGTCGGTATCCACCACCACAGTGCCTTTTCGGCTGCGGACTTCCACCGGGACAATCTCGTCCTTAAATGTTCCGGCATCCATGGCGGCGCAGGCACGCTGATGACTCAAGACGGCCAGCTCATCGCACTCCTGCCGGGTAATGCCGTAGCGCTTGGCTACATTTTCCGCCGTGACGCCCATATGACCTCCGGACAACTCATCCACCAGGCCGTCATGGAGCATGGAGTCGGTGATCTGGCCGTGACCCATTCGGTAGCCATTCCGGGCCTTGGGGAGCAGATAGGGGGCGTTGGTCATGCTCTCCACACCCACAGCCAGACCAATGTCGGTCTTACCCAGCGCCACATCATTACAGACGATCTCCAGGGCCCGCATCCCGGAGGCGCAGTTCTGGTTTACGCTGACGGCGTTGCTGCGGGCGGGCAGCCCGATGCGCATACTCACCTGCCGGGCGGGCAGAGAGCCCTGCATGGCGGTGTAGAGCTGACCCATGGCGATCTCGTCCACCTGGGATGGGGCCAGCCCGGCCCGGCGGATGGCCTCCTTTCCGGCGGCGATGGCCAGGTCACGGGCGGACAGAGAGGCAAAGGCCCCGTTGAATTTGCCGATGGGAGTACGGCAGGCGCTGACAATGACAACTTCTCGCATAGCGTTCCTCCAAACGTCGTTGGTGAAGGTTAGGAGCCAATGGCTCCGGAAGGCTTTCAGATGGTGAGGCCCATCTTCTCCGCCTGAAAGATCCGGGGGTCCATCTGCTTTAAGTCCTTGGACAGGATGGGAAGAAAACCCATCTGGTCCAGCACATCCTTTTGCAGGTCTACCCCGGGGGCGATCTCCGTCAGAACGATGCCAGCCCGGGTGAGCCGGAAGACCGCCCGTTCGGTGACATAGAGCACCTCCTGGCCGATGGAGGCTCCGTATTCGCCGCTGTAGGTAACCTGCTGGACGTTCTCCACAAATTTGCGGTTGCGTCCCTCCCTGATGATGTGAAGCGCACCATTTCCAATCTCCAGCTCCAGACCGCCGGAGGTAAAGGAACCGCAGAAAACCACCTTGCCGGTATTTTGAGAAATGTTGATGAAGCCGCCGCAGCCCGGTGTTTTGGGACCGAAACGCCCCACGTTGATGTCGCCCTTGGCGTTGACCTCGGCCAACCCCAGAACGGTCATGTCCAGGCCGCCGCCGTCATAGAAATCGAACATCGTGCGCATGTCCAGGATGCCCAGGGCATTCTGCCCGGCGCCGAAGGCGCCGCCGCCGCAAGGGATGCCTCCCATCACGCCGCTTTCGGTGGTCATGGTGAGCTGATCGCCAAAGCCCTCCTCGGCAGCCACCACCGCCACGCCCTCGGGCACACCGATCCCCAGATTGATGACGGCATGGGGAGTCAGTTCCATGGCGGCCCGGCGGGCCAGGACTTTGCGCACGTCCAGGGGCAGGGGCGGGATGGAGTCCACGGGGACGTTGATATGACCGGACATGCTGGGATCGTAAAAATAAGCCTTGGTCTGGCGGTGCTCCTCGATGGGGTCGGGGGAGACCACCACTGCATCCACAAAGATCCCCGGGATCTCCACCCGGTCGGCGGTGAGGCTGCCGGCGCGGACGGCGTTCTTTACCTGGACGATGACCTTGCCGCCACAGGCCTTGACCGCCATGGCGATGGTGCGCATCTCCAGGTTCACCGGCTCGTGTTCGATGGTAATGTTGCCGTCCTCGTCGCCGGTGGTGCCGCGGATAATAGCCACGTCAAACTTGGGAGTGGGATACCACAGCCACTCTTCCCCCTCAAACTCCACCACCTTCACCAGGTCCTCGGTGGTGACAGCATTGATTTTGCCGCCCTCCAATCGGGGGTCCACGAAGGTCTTGAGACCCACCTTGGTCAGTTCGCCGGGGCGCTGCTGGATGGCCGCCCGGAAAATGCCCGCCACCACCCCCAAGGGGTAGTTGTAGGCCTGACACTTGTTTTCCGCCATATATTTGCCCAGTTTGGGTGTCAGGCCAAAGTGACCGCCAATAATCTTGGCGATCATGCCGTCCTGGGCCAGGTGATCGTAGCCCTGCCCCTCGGCATTGCCTTGGCTGGCGCAGAACACACAAGTCAGGTCCCGGGGGTGGCCCGTCTGCGCATACCGTTCTCCCATGGCGCGAAAGACGGACTCGGGGGTCCCGGCGATCATAAAGCCCGATGTGCCCACCACGGCACCGTCCCGGATCAGGTCCAGCGCGGTGTCCATACTGACGATTTTACTCATATAGTCGCTCCCTTCTTTGATCTGGCGCGGGCAGGAGAGATTATCCCGGACTCTCCCACCGCAGCAACTGTCTGGCATACTGATAAAGGTCCAGATCAAGCGTGTCCAGCTCCACATGCTCCACGCCGGGCACGTGCTGCCGCAGCACTCGTTCCAGAACCTCGTCCGCCGTGTAATAGGCCGCGGCACAGCCGGCGCACTGGCCTAGAAGCCGCACATAAACGGTGTCCCCCTGGATCCGGGTGACTTCCACCTCGCCGCAGTGCTCCCGCAGGATCGGCCGGGCGTATTCGTCCAGGGCCTGTTCGATGGCTTCCCGCATCAGAATTGCTCCTTTCGTTGGAAAAAGCGGAGGAACCGCCCGCTGACGATTCCTCCGCCTCAGCTCCGTTTCGCACCGCTCTGCACGCCGCTTCAGCCGGACCGGGACACCGCCTGAATCCGGCGGAGGATACTGCTGCAGAGCTGTTCAGGAGGGGTGGGCCAGTGATCCACTGTGTCGGGGGAGACCAGGATCACTGGCCCCTGGAAATCAGGACGGCTGGCGCATTCGGCCTGACAGGCGTTGAGAATCAGGAGCACGTCCACGGCGGGGTCTCTGGCATAGTAACCAAAGACCAACTCGGGCGCCCGCGCCCGCAGCGTTTTGCAGAGTTCCGCCATATCCATGCGGGGCGCGCAGTGCCCGCAGAACTTGACGCCTACCTTCAAGGCGGGGACCTGCTTATTTTGAATATTTGCTGGGGTCTACACCGGCGATCTTCATAGCCGCCTTCTTCTTGCTTTCCAGGCCGGAGAGCTTGGAGTACATGATTTTCTGGGCTTGGGGCGAGCCGGCGCCGTGCATGGACTCCACCAGGGCCACGCCGCCGGTCATGACCTCCACCAGGCGGATCATCCGCATACGGTCCTCGGTGGGCACCGAGGCCACGCCCCGCATGTACTTTTCCACGTACTTGCCGACCTCAGGGCTGCGGAAGTCGGCTTCGGAGGGCAGCGTGGCCAGAATACCGCCGCCCACATCCTGGGCCAGGCGGTCGATGTCGTAGATCAGCTTGGTGACGTTGTGCTTACCCACGTTGGCCAGCAGGGGGTCCACATAATAGTTGCCCGCGGCGGTGGGCTTGCCCTCAGCCGAGCAGGCGATAGAGCAGCAGTACAGGGTCTCGGCCAGATGGATCATCTCGTTGAGCTTATCCTTGATGTGGGTGGCCTTGCCATAGCCGCTCATGTCGGCCACGGTGGCGGCGGCGCCGATGACGATGTCGGACACGCCGCCCTTGCAGCCGCCGTAGTTCTGCCGGTGGTAGCAGGCAAAGCGCTCTACCAGCATTCCGGAGAACGGATACTCGCCGCACATAAAGACGTTTTCCCAAGGTACGAACACATCCTCCAGGATGGTGAGACACTCGCCGCCAACCACGCCATAGCGGGCGTTGCCCTGATCAATCTCGCCTTCCAGTTTCCGGTCGTCATTGGTCTGACGGCCGAAGATATGGATGACGCCGGGGGCATCCACGGGCAGCGCGCAGCAGACGGCGTAGTCTTTATCTTCCTCGCCGTAGCCGGAGGTGGGCATGATGAGCATTTCGTGGGAGTTAACCATGCCGGTCATGTGGGCCTTGGCGCCCCGGATGTAAATGCCCTTGTCGTCCTTCTTCACTACGTGGACGAACAGGTCGGGGTCGGCCTGCTGAGAGGGGCGTAGGCTCCGGTCGCCCTTGGGGTCGGTCATGGCGCCGGCCACCATCAGGTCCTCCTCCTGCCAGCGCAGCAGGTACTTTTTCAGGCGCTCGTGGTAGTTGGTGCCCAGCTTCTGGTCCATCTCGTAGGTGACGCTGTAGATGGAGTTGACGGCGTCCAGACCCACGCATCTTTGGTAACATGTACCAGTGTTTAGGGAAATCATGCGCAGCATCTTGACCTTTTTCACCAAATCATCTACACTTTGATGGATGTGTGTGAACCGATTGATCTTTTTCCCGGTCAGATGGGAGGTAGCGGTCATCAGATCCTCAAACTGGGGGTCCTCCGCCAGTTCATAGGTCATGGCGGCAGAGTTGACATGGCCTTTGATGAAGGGGTGGTCGATCACGTCCTTGCTGTCCAGGAGCTGTCCTTTGATGTACACCTTGATGTTGCGGTTGCGCAGGCTGTCTCTATACTCTTGTCCCGTTTTCATGCTGTTACCTCCGTTTAATTTTTTGGAAAGTGGATTTGTCGGCCTGCCCAAGATATAAGCAAATCGTGTGCCAACCGCAAAAAACGGGAACCCCGGCGTCGTACCGGAGTTCCCGTTTCTCCCAATTCATTTGTCAGGTTCCCGGGCCGGAGATTGCCTCCTGACCACGGTATTTTTCCAGCTTGCGATACAGCACCGATTTGTGGAGCCGCAGGCGTCCAGCGGCCTTGGAAACACTGCCGCCGCATGCGTCAAGCGTCTCCAAAACGAGCTGCTTTTCATAGGCCTCCACGGCGGCGCGCAGGGAGACGCCCTCCCGGACCGGAGCGGAGGCCGGGTCTGTACGGTCCTGCGCCTCCAAGGAGGTCTCCGGCCCGGCGCCGCGGAAGGACAGGGTATTGTCCCCGCTCTCGAATTCCAGAATATCGGTGGGCGAAGTAATGAACAGCCGCTCGATCACGTTGCGCAGTTCCCGGACATTGCCGGGCCAGCGGTAGTGCTCCAGCCGCCGGATGGCGGAGTAGGATAGGATTTTTGTTTTGTTGTATTTTTTATTGAGTCTGCTGAGGAAGAACCGGGCCAGCGGCACGATGTCCTCCCGCCGCTCCCGCAGGGGCGGGATTTCCACGGAGAGGATGTTTAGACGGTAGTAGAGGTCGCTGCGGAACAGGCCCTGGGCGCACATCTCCTCCAGGTTCCGGTTGGTGGCCGCCACCAGCCGAAAATCCACCTTTTTGCTGCTCTCCGAGCCCAGACGGGTGACCTCCCCCGTTTCAATGACGCGCAGGAATTTGGCCTGGATCAAAAGGGGCATTTCCCCGATTTCATCCAGGAAGATGGTGCCACCGTCGGCCAACTCGAACACACCGGCCTTGCCCTCCTTGTTGGCCCCAGTGAAGGCCCCCCTGGCATAGCCGAAAAACTCCGATTCCATCAGGCTCTCCGGGATGGCCGCGCAGTTGACTGGAATAAAGACCCCGCCGCTACGCGAGCTCTGGTTGTGGATGTATTTGGCAAGCACCTCCTTGCCGGCGCCCGTCTCCCCCGTCAGCAGGATGTTGCTGTCTGCGGGGGAGATCCGGGTCAGAAAGGCCAAAATGCCCTTCATAGCCGCGCTCTCTGCAATTACTGTGGCGTTATTGGACATTTTGGAGGACAAGAAGTCCAGCAGTTCTATGGATTTTTGCCTGGATTCCATCATCTCGCGGGCCACCAGTTCAGTGATCTGCTCGTTGAAACTGACGGCCACCACCAGCGCCACCTCGCCGTTTTCGTCCAGGACTGGATTGGACACCGTCAGGATGGGCATCTTCATTTTGCCCCGGACGTATTTGATGCTCAACTGCCGGGTTTCAAAGGCCTGGATACTGGCTGAGTTGAGGATATAGCCCTCCTCCGCCAGACCCATCAGGTTGGCTCCGCTCAAGCGTTCCTCGGGGATGTCCAGGGCGGAGCAGACCACGTCGTTGTAGTAGACCACGTTGCGGTTCCGGTCGCAGATTAGAAGGGTCCCTTTCATGTGGTTCAGGGCCTTCACTAAATTTTCCAAACCGAATTCTTCACGGCGCATGAGAGCCCCTCCTCTTGACGGCAAAATCGTCTCACTTCTGCGACAATTCGCAAAATCACGAAATCAGAACCGTCTCACTTTTGCAACTTTTGGCTCGATTATACACAGATGATCCAGAAAAGTCAACCGTTGTAATTTCACATTTGGCAAAATTACTCATAGTAAATGGCTTGCCCTACGGCGCATGACTTTGCATAGAAGAGGTGGGCCGCGGGTCTTTTTGGGCGCAGGAATGTAGTTTGGCACAGATCTTGCATCTAAAATTCCATGAATGCATGCATCGCACATAGTACCAAAACTGAAATGGAGGAGATCATATGGGTTACCTGCTCAACGAAGACCAGCAAGCCATCGTCAGCTCCGTCAAGGCGTTTATGGAAAAGGAAGTGGCGCCGGTCTGCGCCGAATGCGACCGCTCGGGCGAGCTGCCCATGGCCGCCTATGACAAGGCGCTGGAGATGGGGCTGCACTGCATGGAGATTCCGGAAGAGTTTGGCGGCGGCGGCATCGACTATATGACTGTGGCGGCTGCCTGTGAAGAGATGGGCAAGGTAGACGCGGGGTTCGCCACCACCATGGGGGCCACCGGCCTGGCCATCAAGCCGGTCCTTCTGGCCGGCACTGCCACCCAGAAGCAGATGTACTCCGACATCCTCACACAGAAGAAGTTTGCCGCCTTCTGCCTCACCGAGCCCATGGCCGGCTCTGACGCAGGCGCCTGCACCACCACCGCCATCCGCGATGGAGACGAGTACATCATCAACGGCTCCAAGTGCTTTATCACCAACGGCGGGATCGCCGATGTGTACGTGGTTTTTGCCAACGTGGACCGCTCTAAGGGGCTGAAGGGCCTGACCGCTTTTATTGTCGAGCGCAGCCGCCCCGGCGTGAGCACCGGCAAGGAGGAGGATAAGTTCGGCATCCGCCTGTCCAACACCTGCGATGTGATCTTTGAGGATGTCCGCGTGCCCGCGGCCAATCGGCTGGGCGAAGAGGGCGAGGGCTTTAAGATCGCCATGCGCACCCTGGATCTGTCCCGGCCCTTCATCGGCGCCATCGCTGTGGGCATCTCCCAACGGGCCCTGGACGAGGCTGTGAGCTACTCCAAGACCCGGGTGACCTTTGGAAAACCCATCGCCAAGCAGCAGGCGCTCCAGTTCATGATGGCCGACATGGATATGCAGACCGAGGCCGCCCGGCAGACCGTGATCTACTGCATCAACCGTATCATGATGCACCTGCCCTACTCCCGTGAGGCCGCCATCTGCAAGTGCTTCGCCGGCGACACCGCTGTGAAGTCTGCGCTGGATGCCATCCAGATTCTGGGCGGCTACGGCTACTCCAGGGAGTACCCGGTGGAAAAGCTTCTTCGGGACGCTAAGATTTTCCAGATCTTTGAGGGCACCAACCAGATTCAGCGCGTGGTCATTGCGGGCCAGCTTCTGAAATAATGCCCGCCCCATCCCCCTGCGCGTCAGCAATACGAGATAAGGAGGATGTATCATGAATCAGCCAAAGCCCAACGCCACCCTGTTCATCATCATCAACATCATATTCTTTGCGTTTAACTTTCTGGTCATTCCCATCCTGCCCAACCCCATCCTTTTTGGCTGGCTGAGCCTGCATTATCTGCTGTTTTTCGGCACTGCCCCCATAGGCTCTCTCATCTGGGGCACCTACTTCATCCAGTTTTTTGCCCGCCAGAAAGATATTTGACCCCCTGCACCGTTCCAACGAAACATGGAGGAGGTATAACGCAATATGAATATGTACGCAGTTTTTACGCTGGTGCTCTGCGGAGTTTATGGCGTCTTCATGGTCATTCAGGGCCTGGCCAACTACCGAAAGACCAGCGGCTCGACCGAGACCTTCTACAACGCCGACCGCGGCGTCAACACCTTTATGCTCGTCTGCTCCACTGCCGTATCGGTGTTCAGCGGCCTGGCCTTCTACGGCTGGCCTTCTTCGTCCTATAAGCTGGGCGCCGGCTACATCTCCGGTATGGGCGCCTTCTGCGTTGGCCTGGAGTTCGCGGTGATTGGCTACCGCCTGTGGCTCCTGGGCAAGGAGTATGGCTTTACAACACCGATTGATTTCCTGCGCAGCCGCTATTATTCCGAAAAGTACGGCGTGTTCTGTGCGATTCTCATGGTGGCCATGATCGTACCCTATGTGGCTCTGCAGCTCATCACCATTGGTGATGGTATGAACGTCTCAACCAAGGGCTTCGTGCCCTACTTCCTCGCGGTACTCTTTGCCTGCGCCATCATCTGTTTCCATGTATTCGGAGGCGGCATGAAGGCGGTGGCCTGGATGGATACCTTTAACTTTATCTTGGGTATGGGTACCCTGTGGGTGCTGGTCGTCGTCCTGGTGGTGCGGAACTTCGACGGCGGTATGGTAGGTGTTTACGAGGCCATCAAGAACGATCCGGTGTCTGTGGCCAACTTAGGGGCGCCGGGTGCCACCGGCTACTTCACCATCCCCGGCATCATCAACCAGGCCCTTACCGCCTCGGTCGCCACGATTGTGTGGCCCCACATCTATTCCCGCTGCTACATTGCAAAGAGCAAGAAGAACTTTGAGGTCATGGCGTGGGGCCTGCCGCTGGGCTACCTGATGACCTTCACCGGCCTGATCCTCATCGGTATTTACATCGGCCCCGGCATCCTGGGCTCCGGCTTTGACAAGGCGGACTCTCTAGTGCCCTATCTGGCCACGAACTTCGCGCCCCCCATCGTCAGTGCCGTCGCCATGCTGTGTCTCTTCGCTTTTGCTATCTCTACCGGCGAGTCAATGCTTCTGTCCGGTACGGCCATGGTGACCAAGGACCTGTTTGTTCGGCATCGTTTCCTGCTAAAAGGACTGCCTGCCGACGACAAAAAGGTAGTGCATTGGACCCGCATCGTGGTAATCATTATGATGATCGGTATGCTCATCATCGTCTGGCTGCGGCCGGCTGCCATCGTGGATTACGCCTACAAGCTCTCCTCCCCCTACTTTGCCATGGTCATGCCCGCCACCATCGGCGGCCTGTTCTGGAAAAAGGGGACCAAGGAGGGTGCCTGGGCGGGTACCATCGTGGGCTGCATCATCGTCACCCTTGGCACGTTCTTCATTAAAAATCTGCCTCTGGGTTTGTCTGCGCTCTCCTGGGGCCTGCTCATCAACGCCGTCCTCTACATCGTGGTCAGTCTGTGCACCAAATGTCCGGAGGAGATTGCAGACAAGTACATTACCCGGGTGGAAAATTACATCAGTGCCGGTACCGATATGGATGCAATTGTGGGCAATACCATCCTAGCCTCCACCTTCCGTCCTGAGCAATTGGCCAGCAAGCGCTGATAGGAGGGATACTATGACCACTCTGACGGAGAAGACCTTGTTTTCCATCTATGGCGTCTCAATCGAGCACCCCAAGGACTGGAAGATCTTTTTCAATCCAAAGCGCACCTTTGACTATACCACGGGTTTTTTCCGTATTGAGGACTACATCCCCAAAAAGGGAGCCCAGGTTTCCCTGAGCATCAATTGGGAGAAGGTCCCCGGCGACAACGAGAGCTTTGCCCGTCAGTACTGCGACAACATTTTGATGCAGTATCAAAGGCAGATGAAAAAAGCACCGTTCCAGGTGGAGACCATGGAGGTCATTGACTTCATGGACGGGAAAGCCGCCTATATCGTGTCGGAATACCGAGCCAGCCCGGGTCTGGTCAAAAAAAAGACCGACGGTTCCGTACGGACCATGCAGTTGGCCTTCTATGACGAGAACTCCGGTCGGGCTGTGGTCAGCTCGGTGATCGGGCTGCCGGACAAGGTGGCTGAGGAAGAGGATTTTCTGCGGGAGCTGGTATTCTCCGTCAGATGTGCATCCCATGAGCCCTGAACCACCAAGGAAGGACCGGGTGGCTGCCCGGTCCTCTCATTTTGGTGCTGCCAATACACAAAAGGGCCCTGGAGAATCATTCTCCAGAGCCCTTTTGTAAGAAAGCGGGCCATAAGCTCTGGAGCCGGTCATTGGAGAAGGACCGGTTCCATGCGCCGGTCGGCGCCCACACGTCCAGGCTATCTGCGCGGTTCAAAAAGCGGAACAGCCTTCTTTTTTATGGAAGTATGGGCAGTTCCGGCATATTAAACGCGTGGAGGAACAGCTCGCCCCCCAAATTCCGACCGGGAGATGTAAAAAGCCCAGGAACCATATGGTTCCTAGGCTTTTTCATGGTGGACGATACAGGACTTGAACCTGTGACCTCCCGCACGTCAAGCGGATGCTCATACCAGCTGAGCTAATCGTCCGAAGCGCAAAAATCATTATAGCGGATTGGGAAGGGCTTGTCAAGGCTTTTTTCACAAGAGGGTGGTCAACCGGCGTGAAAGCTGGTATACTGGGAAAAATGACGTAAAAGTGAGGGATGACTGTGAGGACGCGCGTCTGGAGCCGTTGGGAGCTGGACCCACGCCTGCCGGAGGCGGCCACGGAGCTCCGCATGACCGAATTTCCGGCGGCGGGGGAAGAAAGCGACTGGAGTGTGCTCCTGCTGCCCGGCGGGGCCTATCGGATGACGGCTCCCCGGGAGGGGGCACCGGTGGCTGCCGCCTTTGCGGCGGCCGGAATCCACGCCTGGGTGCTGGACTACAGTGTGGCGCCCGATTGCTGGCCTCAGCCCTTTCTGGAGGCTGGGGCGGCTTTGGCGCGCATCCGGAGAGGACGGGGCGGCCGGGTGGCGGTGTGCGGCTTTTCCGCCGGAGGCCATCTGGCAGGCTGTCTGGCCAACCTCTGGGGCAGTCCTGTGCTGGAGGAGCGCCTGGGCCTGCGCCCGGCGGAGGCCCGACCGGACGCGGTCATCCTCGGCTACCCGGTCGTCACCGCCGGGGCGTTCGGGGCTGCAGACTGCTTCCGCACGTTGACGGGAGCGGACGACATGGCGGAGATACCGCCGGAGCTCTCGCTGGAGAACAGCGTGACCGCCGGAAATCCCCCCGCGTTTCTTTGGTGTACCGGGACCGATGACCGGGTTCCGGCGGAAAACACCCTGCTCTATGTGGCGGCGCTGCGTCGGGCGGGGGTCCCCTTTGAACTGCACCTCTACCCCGACGGCCCTCACGCCATGGCCCTGGCCGACCGGCGGACGCAGGGGCGGCCGGAGCAGCAGGACCCCCATGTGGCCACCTGGTTCCCCCTGTGCCTGGAGTGGCTGAAAGGACTGTGAAGGAAATGAAAACGGCATTGATTACCGGCGGCAGCCGGGGCATAGGCGCCGCCACGGCCCGGACGCTTGCCCGGGCGGGCTACGCGGTAGCCATCAACTATCACCACTCCCGACGGGAGGCAGAGGACCTGGCGGCGGAGCTGGCGGCGGAGGGCCGCCCAGCTCTGGCGGTGCAGGCCGACGTCTCCGACCCGGAGCAGGTCCGGCGTATGGTTGACAATGTGTTGGATAAATTTTGTCAACTTGACATTTTGGTATGCAACGCAGGGGTGGCCTCCCAGGGACTTTTGTGTGAAACAAGTGATGCAGATTGGCGCAGGCTGATGGGAGTGGACCTGGACGGAGTATTCTATTGCTGCCGGGCAGTCTACCGCCATATGGTGGCGCGCAAGACGGGGCGCATTGTCACCGTCTCTTCCATGTGGGGGCGCTCCGGGGCCTCCTGTGAGGCGGCCTATTCCGCCGCCAAAGCGGGCGTCATAGGTCTAACCAAGGCCCTGGCCCGGGAGTTGGGGCCCTCCGGCATCACGGTGAACTGCGTAGCGCCGGGGGTCATTGGCACCGACATGAATGCCCATCTGTCCCCCGGGGACCTGGCCGTTTTGGCGGAGGAGACCCCTTTGGGCCGCCTCGGCGCCCCGGAGGAGGTGGCACGGGCAGTGCTGTTCTTGGCCTCCGAGGGGGCGGATTTTATTACCGGACAGGTGCTGGGCGTGGACGGCGGCTTTCTGATCTGACCGGAAATGAAGGACGGAAGGGCAACTTTGTCATTTCTGCTTGAAATATTCTGTGCGGAAAAGACCTTTTGGCGGAAACGACGGTTGACAATTTTAGAAGGGGAGCTTATAATTGTCAACAAACCCAAAGGAGGTAGTATGAAATGAAGAAGTTCCGTGCTTTGTCTCTTGCTCTCGTGGCTGCCATGTGCTTCTCCCTGCTGGCCGGCTGCGGCGGCGGCAGCTCCGCCAGCCCCTCGCCGTCCGCCTCGGCTCCCACGGCGTCTCAGCCTGCCGAGACCGGCTCCGTCGGCGAGAGCGGTGAGATCACCATCGCCCTGATCACCAACACCACCGGCGACTATGCCCAGTATGGCATTCCGGTCCATAACGGCGCCAAGCTGTACATTGATCAGCTCAACGCCAACGGCGGTATCAACGGCAAGACCATCAAGGTCCTGGAGTATGATGACAAGGCCGATGGCATCGAGACCGTCAACGCCTTCAACCTGGCCATGGACAACGGCATCACCGCCGTCATCGGCTCCGTGCTCACCGGCGCCACCATCGCCCTGGCCGATGCCACCTACGAGGTCAACATGCCCCAGATCACCGCCTCCGCCACCGCGGCCGGCGTGACCATGATCGACCCCGAGGACGAAAACAGCGAGATCCGCACCAACGTGTTCCGCTCCTGCTTCATCGACCCCTTCCAGGGCGAGAAGATGGCTGACTACGCCTACAACAAGCTGGGCGCCAGGACCGCGGGCATCCTCTTCGAGACCGGCAACGACTACTCTGAGGGCCTGAAGGATGCCTTCGTGAAGAAGGCCGCCGAGCTGGGCCTGGAGGTGGTGGCCACCGAGGCCTTTGCCACCGGCGACAAGGATTACAAGGCCCAGATGACCAACATCGCTTCCAAGAACCCCGACGTGGTGTTCTGCCCCATTTACTACGGTGAGGCCGGCCTGGCCATCACCCAGGGCCGTCAGGCTGGGATCACCGCCACCTTCCTGGGCGGCGACGGCTTCGGCGGCATCAGGGACTACGCTTCTCCCGAGGATCTGGAGGGCACCGTCTACTGCTCCGGCTACGCCCCCGGCACCGAGTCCGTGGCTCAGTTCGAGGCCGACTACCAGGCCACCTATGGCGAGCCTGTGCCCAACATGTTTGCCCCTCTGGCCTATGACGCCGCCATGCTGATGTGCAATGCCCTGAAGTCCGCTGAGGACGCCGGCCTCACCGCCGGTACCGACGAGTATAAACAGGCCGTCATCGACGCTCTGGCCGCCAACGACGGCACGGAGGGTATCACCGGCTCCTACACCTTCGATCCGTACAACAATCCCATCAAGTCCGCCGCCATGATCCAGCTCCAGGGCGGCGAGGAGAAATTCACCGAGCTGTACTAAGCCCGACGCAAGCCACTGCAGTGCGGGGGGAAGTGCTCCTTCCCCCCGCATTGTCCTTGCATACGGGACAGGCAACACGGACGTCCAATGGGCGTCTCCACGGTGTCCGGACCGTGGGGGCGGCCACTGGCCGTCCGTATCAAAGGTTTCAGCCGGGGCCGGACCAGGCCCCGCCGTCTGAAGAGAAAGAAAGGACGTGACGCACGGATGTCCCTCGTGATCGCCCAAATCATCAACGGGCTCCAGACCGGCTCCATCTTTGCGCTGGTGGCCCTGGGTTACAGCATGGTGTACGGCATCATCCTGCTGCTCAACTTTGCCCACGGCGACATCATTATGGTAGGCGCCTACATGACCTTCTACGCCATTACCACCTTCCACCTCCACCCGCTGCTGTCGGTGGTGTTGGCAGTGGTGGTAAGCACCCTGCTGGGCGTGGTCATCGAGAAGGTAGCCTACACCCCCCTGCGCTCCGCTCCCCGTCTCAGCCTCCTCATTACCGCCATTGGCATCTCCTTCCTGCTGGAAAACGGGGCCCAGCTCATTTTTGGAGCCGACTCCAAGAGCATGGACCCCATGGTCACCGGCAACCTAAGCGTGGGCGGCATTAGTATCAGCTATGCGGCCCTGATCACCATCCTGGTCTCGGTGGCGGCCATGCTTCTGCTCACCTTCCTGGTGCAGGGGACCAAGCTGGGCAAGGCCATGCGGGCCGTGTCCGAGGATATGGGCGCCGCCCAGCTCATGGGCATCAACATCAATAAGACCATCTCCTTCACCTTTGCCGTGGGTTCCGCACTGGCGGGCATCGGCTCGGTGCTGTACATGTGCGCCTACCCCCAGGCCAGCCCCACCATGGGCTCCATGCTGGGCCTGAAGGCCTTCGTGGCCGCCGTGCTGGGCGGCATCGGCTCCATTCCCGGGGCGGTCATCGGCGGCTTCGCCATCGGCATGGCCGAGGCGCTGGTCTCCGCCGCGGGACTGTCCGTGTGGAAGGACGGCGTGGTTTTTGCCATCCTGATCGTGGTCCTGCTGGTCAAGCCCACGGGCATCCTGGGCCGGCCCATCACGGAAAAGGTTTGAGGAGGTGGGCGACATGAAACAAAAACGCATTCCCATGCCCGTCCGCTATGGGATCAACCTGGTGCTGACCATCGCCCTGTGGGCGGTGCTCTTCGGTCTGATCCGGAGCGGGTCCATCACCAATTACTGGTCCGGCATCCTCGTCACCGTGGGCATCAACATCATTTTGGCCGTCTCCCTGAACATGGCCACCGGCTATCTGGGCCAGCTTCCCCTGGGTCACGCCGGCTTTATGGCGGTGGGCGCCTACACCGGCGGCATCTTTCTCAAGTCCACCCCCGTGGACGAGCTGCTCAAGGCGGGCAATACCGCCGGCTGCCTGCCCTATATCGTCGCCGCTCTGCTGCTGTCCGGTATCATGGCGGGTATCTTCGGCCTCATCATCGGCATCCCCGCCCTGCGGCTGAAGGGCGACTATCTGGCCATCATCACCCTGGGCTTCGGCGAGATCATCCGGGTGGTCCTGACCAACATCGACTCGGTGCTGGGCTTCAAGTTTACCTACGGTGCCGCCGGCCTCAAGCGCATCCCCAAGATCTCCAGCTTCACGCTGGTGTTCCTCTGCGTGGCTCTTACCTGCCTGATCATCCACATGGTGATGAAATCCCGCCACGGCCGGGCCATCCTCTCCATCCGGGAGAATGAGATCGCCGCCGAGTCCTGCGGCGTCAACACCACCTATTACAAGGTCATGGCCTTCGTTCTGTCCGCCTTCTTCGCGGGCATCGCCGGCTGCCTGTACGCCGGGTATCTGGGCTCCCTGTACCCCTCTACCTTTAAATTCATGAAGTCCATCGAGATCCTGGTCATGGTGGTGCTGGGCGGCATGGGCTCCATGCTGGGCTCCGTCCTGTCGGCCACGGTGCTCACCATTCTGCCTGAGCTGCTGCGCTCGGTGGCGGACTACCGGATGGTGGCCTACTCCCTGCTGCTGGTGCTGATGATGATCTTCCGCCCCAAGGGCCTCATGGGCACCTATGACTTCTCCCTGTCCCGCATCTTGGAGAAGCTGATGAACGGCGGGACCAGAACGGGAAAGGAGGGGGCTCAGAAATGAGTGCAGCCGCCAATCGACGCATACCCGAGGCCAAGCTGGTGCCGGTGCCCAACCCCAACATCATCCCCGAGCGGGACGTGGACAAGAGCCCCATCCTCGAGTGCCGCCACCTGGGCATCGACTTCGGCGGCCTGACCGCCGTCAACGACTTCAACATGGCCATCGGCCGCACCGAGATCGCCGGCCTGATCGGCCCCAACGGCGCGGGCAAGACCACGGTATTCAATCTGCTGACCAAGGTCTACCACCCCACCCGGGGCACCATCCTGCTGGACGGCCACGACACCGCCGGTCTGAACACCATCCAGGTCAATAAGCTGGGCATCGCCCGCACCTTCCAGAACATCCGCCTGTTCAAGAGCCTGAGCGTGCTGGACAACGTGCTCATCGGCCTGCACAATGAGATGGACTACCGCCTGCCGGCGGCCATCCTCCGTCTGCCGGGCTACTGGCGGGGGGAGAAGATCGCCCGGGAGCGGGCCATGGAGCTGCTGAGCATCTTTGACATGCAGGACCTGGCCGGCCACGAGGCGGGCAGCCTGCCTTACGGCGCTCAGCGGCGGCTGGAGATCGTCCGGGCCCTGGGCACCAACCCGTCCCTGCTGCTGCTAGACGAGCCGGCGGCGGGCATGAATCCCTCCGAGACCAGTGAGCTGATGGACAACATCGTCAAGATCCGGGATACCTTCCAGATCGCCATCATGCTCATCGAGCACGACATGGGCCTGGTCATGGGCATCTGCGAGGGCATCTGCGTCCTGGACTACGGCAAGATCATCGCCAAAGGCTCCCCGGACGAGATCCGGGCCAATCCCAAGGTCATCGAGGCCTATCTGGGCAAGAAGGGGGAGAAGTGATTTATGCTGAAAGCGGAAAACTTAAATGTATACTACGGCAAGATCCACGCCCTGAAGGACGTCTCCTTTGAAGTCAACGACGGAGAGATCATCGCCCTCATCGGTGCCAACGGCGCAGGAAAATCAACGACACTGAAGACCCTCTCCGGCATCCTGCATTCCCGGGGCGGCAAAATCACCTTCTGCGACGAGAATATTACCCACGTCGAGTCCTATAAGCTCCTGGCCAAGGGCCTGGCCCATGTGCCGGAGGGCCGCCGGATCTTCCTGCAGATGACGGTGCAGGAGAATCTGGAAATGGGCGCTTATATCTGCAAGAAATTCTCCCGGGCAGATCTGGAGGACGCGTTCAACCGCTTCCCCCGGCTGCGGGAGATCACCGAGGCCCGCAAAGCCCTGACCTATCAGCTGGGCCTCTCCCTGCTGGCCAAGGAGGATCCCTTATCCACCCGCAAGGCCTATGCGGCCAACATGCAGGCCCTGCTCCGGGAGGAACGGGATCTGCTAAAGGAAAACAACATCCCCCCCGCCTTTCTGGAGCCGGTATGGCGGTGCGACGCCTGCCAGGATACCGGCTATGTGACCGGGGAGGACGGGGTCAAGCGCATGTGCGCCTGCCTGACCCAACGGATGCTGGCCGAGCAATTTACCCAGGGCCAGGTCTCCCGTCGGGAACGGTTTGAAACCTTCCAGGAGGACATCTTCCCCACCCCCCGGCAGCGCAAGGCCACCTGCAAAGCCCGGGATATTTGCAGGGACTACGCAGAACGCTTTCCCGGCAACAATCCCTCCGGCCTATTGATTTTGGGCCAGGCGGGCTTGGGAAAATCCTTTTTGCTCAACTGCGTGGCGGTGCGGGTGCTGGAGCGGGGCTTCAGCGTGCTGAGCTTGCCCGCCTACGACTACATGCAGGCGGTGCTAGCCGCCCTGCGGGACCGGCAGCCCATGCCGGATTTCCACGCTCCGGATCTTTTGATCCTGGACGATTTGGGGGCGGAACCCATGCTGAACAATATTACCCGGGAAAACCTGACCAATCTGCTGGACGCCCGGCAGCGCCAGGGGTTGGCCACGGCCTTTTCCAGCAA
>ERZ857998.1158-NODE-1158-length-31871-cov-3.498617_pt1 | contig 31871 bp, 18 predicted proteins | sample MGYA00519954_ERZ857998 | MGnify/ENA primary metagenome ERZ857998 (study PRJEB31778, sample SAMEA3449424) | human gut metagenome | biome: human gut; feature: human-associated habitat; material: faeces | place: United Kingdom | collected 2010/2012 ...
TTCTTTTAGTTTCTTGCTTCATTTTAATTGTGATTTATAATCACGTAAATGTACTTAAATAATATTGTAAATGAAAGATAAATATCTTATTAATAAGATGAAAAGACGATATTCATGTAAGATAAATGTATAAAAGATAAAAGAAAAAGTATAATGCGTTTTCCCTGACGATAGGTTCCCTTCAGATCGCCTTTCTGTTTCATACCGGGCGTCCACCGGAAAGGATGCACACCTTTGGCAGATACAATGGAAAGATTACCCGAAGTAAACCGCCCGCTGCCTTTCTTATACTTCATCCGGAACTTTGAGGTAGACAACTCCACCCATCTTCCATCCTTCTTCAACTTATAATCCACTGCCGGATACTTCCTGTTGACAGCCACAAACGAAAAATCGTCAACAAACTGCCCGTCGGGTGCATACTCCAACCGGAGTGTACCGTCGGTCACCACCGTAAAACGGACCTGACTGTCCTGATAAGCAATGTTCGTACCCTGACCCGATGCTGCCAAAGGTATACAGCACAAAGCCACCAATAATAAGGAAAGAGTTTTTAGTTTACCGTACTCATTCATAGTATCTATTCATTTAAATTAGAAATCTCAACAACGTTAATAAGACTGTTCAGAACGGAAATACCACACGGGAAAAACAAAAAAAACAAAGAGAGGAAGAAATTCAAATTAATCTATATCTTTGCAGCGCCTATTGATCTGATATTTTGATTCTCCGGATTGGAGAACTGCAAACGCATTATTAATGTTACCGAATCATTATGGAAAATAAAGCCTCAAACAAACAAGAGTCCATGCTAGAGGATATTATCCACCTGAAAAGACTGAAAGAAGGTGATTCCCGGTCTTTTGATTTTCTTTTCAACAAGTATTATAAAGACCTTGTCCTCTTTAGCTGCGTTTTCCTGAAAAAACAGAACAGCAGTGAAGATATTGTGCAGGATATCTTCTTCCGGCTATGGGAAAACCGTGAGAACCTGAGCATTGAAAGTTCTCTGAAAGCCTATCTGCTGACTGCTGTCAAAAACAGTTGTTTCGAAGAACTCAGACACCGGGAAGTAGTCCGTACCCATCAGAACTATGTCATGGGAAGCTCAGACCTGATAGACTATAATACAGAACATTATCTGCTGTATTCCGATCTGAACGACCATTTGCAGGAAGCCATCAAAAAACTTCCCGAAGATATGCGGACCATCTTCGAAATGAACCGGTTCAAAAACCTGAAATACCGGGAAATAGCGGAAGAACTGAACGTATCCGTCCGCACCGTGGAAAGTAAAATCAGTAAGTCGCTGGAATTTCTAAGAAAACACCTGAGCGGTTTTTATGATCTGATATTACTTTTTATCATAAATTTAATGAGGTAATTTACACTTGAACAGTCATTATAATACAGATAATTAGCACTATGCCTGACAAAAATATAAATATAGATACAGACGTCATCCTAAGATACTTGGAAAAGACCGCTTCACCCGAAGAAATCCGGCAACTCCGTGAATGGATTGCCCTCTCGGAAGAGAATGCAAACTACTTTCAGGAAATCAGAAACATCTGGGAAGTGACCACTCCCGCCGTCGATCCAGAAAAGATAGATACCGGCAAAGCCCTGGCAAAAGTAAAGAACAGAATCCATACAACGCCACAGGCTCCGGTGAAGAGAACACGACTGATCACTTACTGCCGGAGAATCGCCGCCATTCTCCTGCTGCCGGCAATCATTGCCGTAGTGGCATTGTTGATGAAAAAAGACTATCAGGCTCCCCTTATCGCCTTCAACGAAGTGACGGCTCCATACGGAACGGTATCCACGCTGACACTGCCGGACAGCTCGAAGGTTTGGCTGAACGCAGGAAGTACGCTGAAATATCCGACCGCTTTCACCAGCAACGTCCGGGAAGTGGAAATGTCCGGAGAAGCCTACTTTGAGGTACATGCGGACAAGGAGCATCCTTTCATCGTCAGTACGGGAGACCTGAAGGTAACGGCTACCGGAACCGCTTTCAATGTATGCAGCTTCGCCAAAGCGAAAGAGGAAGTTATCACGTTGGTGACCGGAAAGGTCAATGTGTCTCATGAGAATAACATCCGGCATCTATTGCCGGGACAACAGCTGAATTATCAGAAAGCATCGAAAAGCATGGAGGTCACGGATATCGATACGTACCAATACATCTCCTGGAAAGACGGTATCCTCGCATTCAGGGACGATCCACTCAAAACAATATTCGACAGGCTGGAACAAGTCTACCGGGTACGTTTCATCCTGAAAGACCCGTCGATCAACCAATTCACTTACAGAGCGACTTTCAAAGGTGAGACGCTGGATGAAATACTGGATTATATGGGAATGAGCATCCCCATCACTTTCCGGACAACAGAAACAAAACAAGAAGGGAATGACAGTGTAAGCGTCCGTACGATAGAAGTATATAAGAATTAGACGTTTCTGATATAAAACCTGCGGAGAGGACAAAGACCACGTATACGCTTTGTTCTCTCCGCATTCTCTTTTTTCTCTCCGCTATCTGTTTTTTTTCGTTTTCCCATGTGGTATTTTCTTTCTGAACAGTCTTATATACAAATCACTTAAGTGCATTCCCGTATCAATACTAAAAAAACAATTCTGATTATGAAGAGAATTACATTCTTACTATTAAGTTTTCTGATGGCTGTTTTATCTCCGAATCCCGTCTCAGCACAGAACAACAGCACCTTGACACTCAGCGTATTTGATACGCCTCTGAATGAGATTCTGAATAAAATAGAAAAGAAGACCAGCTATTCTTTTCAGTATAGCACGCAGGTGATCGATGTCCGGCAGAAACGTTCGATTCACGTAAAGAACCAGCCGATAGAAGCAGTATTAAACATACTTCTGAAGGGCACGGACATCCAGTATCACATCAAGGGAAAGCAAATCATCCTGAATGCCAGAAAGAAGGAAACGAAAAAGGCACCGGAAAAGTCAAAAGGCATCGTCATGGACAGTAAAACCCGTGAACCGATTATCGGGGCAAGCATTACGGTGGAAGGAGAAAAGACCGGCGCTATCAGCGATATCGACGGCCGTTTCGAAATTGAGGCTCCGGAGCATTCGAGGCTTTGCGTTTCTTATATGGGCTATGTCACACAACTGGTTCCGGTAAAGGCGAACAGCCTATTGGAGATATGGATGTCGGAGGACACGAAAGTGATCGACGAAGTAGTGGTGGTAGGATATGGTGCCGTATCCAGAAAGAATCTGACGACTGCCATTGCCCAGGTGAAACCGGAAAAGATTCCACAAGCGGCAACGAGTAATATCAGCCAGTTATTGATGGGCCGTGCTGCCGGATTACAGGCAGTGGTCAACAGTACCCAGCCGGACGGCAAGGTAAATATATCCATTCGCGGCGGAGAAAACCCGATCTATGTAGTAGACGGCATCGTGATGCCGGGCGACGCCATCAGCACGAATGGCGGAGAAACAGGTCTGCCGAGCAATGTCAACCGCGGCGGACTCGCCGGCCTGAATCCTGCCGATATCGAGTCCGTAGAAATACTGAAAGATGCCTCAGCCGCCATCTATGGTATCGGCGCAGCCAACGGAGTCATTTTAATCACCACCAAGAAAGGGAAAGAAGGCGCTCCCAGCATCAGCTATGATGGCAGTTACTCTTTTGTAAGAAACTACCCGTATCTGGATGCACTCAACTCACAGCAATACATGGAACTTGCCAATGTATTCAACAAAGAGAACTACTTGTACAACAAGAAACAATACCCCTATGGGCCGGACCCATATGACGGAAAATGGAGTCCGCTATTCTCAGAAACAGATCGTCTGAACGCACTCGACACCAACTGGAAAGACTACGTGCTGAAAAGCGGCTACATCACCAAGCATAATCTGACAATCAGCGGAGGAACCTCCAAGATCAGATATTATCTGGGAGGAAGCTATCTGGATCAGGAAGGAACCGTGCTCAATTCCGGCATGACCAAATATACCTTTCGCGGAAACATCGGAGTCGAGCTTTTTCCTTTTCTGAACTTCACCTCCGCTTTCAATGCCAATCAAAATACCTACAGCAACTGTATGGTAGGCACCGATACAGGCAACCGGGGAGATGTAGCGGGTAGTGCGCTGACTTCAGCCCTTTTATATCCGCCTTACCTGCCTCTGACACAGGATGACGGCACCTATACCATCTTTCGGAGCATTCCCAATCCCAAAGCAATGGAGGACATCGCCGACAAGACGAAAGAAAACGGATATAATCTGAACTTCACCGCCCATCTGAAACTGTACAAGGATATTCTTTCCGTCAAAGGAGTATACGGAATGAATCAGGAAAGCATGAGACGTTCGATCTTTATACCTTCGGATGTTTATTTCTCCAGAATGTACAAGTCAAGAGGGAATATACAATCGGAAAGAAGGCTGACACAGACGCTGGAAGCCATGCTGACGTTCTCCAAGTATATGTTCAATACCGTGCAGATAGATGCCTTGGCAGGTATCGGCAAGTATCTGGAAAGTTACGAAGGATACGGCATTTCCTATGAAGATGTACACGATGCTATCAACGAACACGACATCAGTTCCGCAAAGGGCAAGTTTTATCCGACATCGCACACCGCAAAGAATGAAAAGAGATCACAGTTCTTTAAAGCGGGCTTTGACATACTGGACAAGTATGTGATCACCGCTACACTGCGACGGGATGGCACGGACAAGTTTTTTCCGGGGAATAAGTATGCCTTGTTTCCATCCGTATCGGGGGCTTGGAAGATTTCGAATGAGAACTTTCTGAAGAGCATTTCGTGGATTAACCTGCTGAAGCTCAGAGCAAGTTGGGGAAAGACAGGACAGGATAACCTAGGCAGTTCTCTCTACGGATCGTATGCACCCAACAATTTCAAGGTTAATTTCAGTGATAACAGTATTATCAACATCCCTTATGTGTCTATGGGAGCCAATTACCCGGATGTAAGCTGGCAAAAAACAACGATGAAGAATATCGGTCTGGACTTCTATCTGCTGAGCGACCGCATTTCCGGCAGCTTCGACTTTTTCAGAAATGACATTACCCGCCTGCTGGGATATGCTTCAACCTCGCCTCTGGCCATCTACGAAACCAGACCGGTCAACGGAGGCCATTACTACAGAAGAGGATGGGAACTGATGCTGGATACCAAAAACATCGTCGGAGAATTTACATGGGACACCTCGCTTACTTTCTCCAAAACAAATTCATTCTGGAAGGAAAGGCTGCCCAACTATGACTACCAGATTTATCAGAAGAGAGAAAATGAGCCGATGAACGCCTATTACTATTACAATGTGACCGACATCATCAACACCGACCGTTCCAATATGCCGGAATCACAGAAGTCATTACAGGCAGAGGCCCAGCTGCCCGGCTGTCCGATTATCGAGGACAAAAACAAGGACGGTAAGATAGATGAAAACGATATCTACATGAAAGATAATTCTCCGGCTGTTTATGTCGGCTTCGGCAATACATTTACTTACAAGAACTTTGAATTCAGTTTTTTTATGTACGGGCAGTTCGGCATACAGAAGTATAATATCGCCTACAGTGCCGCACAAGCCGGTCCACTGGCAGTCGACTATCCGGAGAATTCAAACAAGTTTGCCTATCGCCTCTGGAACTCGCAGACAAATCCCAACGGAAGCCGTCCCGGTCTGGCCATTGGCAAAATGGGAGCATTGCCGGGCAATGCATGGGTGAATACAGATATGGAAAACGCATCATTCATGAGAATGAGAAATATCACGCTGGCTTATAACCTGACCGGAAACCTACTCGGTTCTCTGCAAAGATATGTACGGAATATCAAAGTGTACGTGGATGCCCAGAATCCTTTTATACTGACCAAGTTTCAAGGATTCGATCCGGAGATATATACCGGAGGAGGCGGAGCCGGCGGAGGTTCCAGAGGTGAATATCCTCAGACACGTACCTTCTCTCTCGGAGCTAATATTACTTTTTAAATGAACCTAAGAAGATTTGCAGAAATGAAAAAAATAAGATTGATAAGACTGTTTATTGCAACAAGCCTGTTAGTATTATGTAGTTGTGAGGATAATTTCGATCCCAAGATATTCGGAACTTTAAATCCCGACAACTTCCCTTCGACAGAGACGGAATATAAAGACTATGCCCTGGCGTGTTACTTGCCGTTCACCACAACGTGGACTTACTACATCGGTACAGAACTGAGACAACATGGCTTTTATATACCGGAAGGCGGCATTCTCAGAATGTTTGAGTCTCCTTCGGACAATATGGCTGTCTGGGGCACGGGCTGGGGAGAGTGGCTGAAATTCTCACAGGCCGACTTCAACAATTGTATTTACTATGAACGTTCCTGGGTGAGCGAAGATAACATCAACCACATACCCAAACTGGGACAGATCACCAGATTCACGGAGATTATCTCCACATTGGAAAAAGCGGATGAAAGCATCTTCCACACCATCAGCAAAAAGCAACTGCTGGGCGAAGTTCATTTATGCAGAGGTCTGATGATCTATTATCTGATGCATATTTACGGTCCGCTGCCCGTCATCACACAGGGAGAGGACGTTACCAACGAGGAAGCACTGAATAATCTGGTCAGACCTTCACTGGAAGAAATGACGTCATGGATTTACAACGACTTTGAATTTGCAATAGAGAATCTCCCGGAAACAGTAGAAGAAAGAGGACGCTATACATCGGATTATGCCAGATTCTGCCTGATGAAACATTGCCTCAACGAAGGAGAGCATATGCCGCATTACTATCAGAAAGCACTGGAAATGTATCAGGAGCTGGAGGCTACCCATCGTTACAGCCTCTTTAAAGAAGGGGACAATCCGTATGTGGATATGTACAAAGCCAAAAACGACTTTAATTGCGAGATTATCATGGCTTTAAGCTGCGATCCGTCTGCCGACGGAGGAGACAGCAGCGGCAACTTCTTCCCGCTGTCCATGCTGACCACTCCGAATGATGCCTCCAAAGTAGATATAGACGGACATCCTACCCCATTCTACTATCAGGGAAAAGGGTGGGCACAATTCTACAATGTATCTCCCAAGCTGTATGACAGTTACGACTCCAGAGACAAACGAAGAGCCGTCATTTTAAATGAGTATTGGGTAGATAACGGCACGGGAGGAGTGACCACGAAAAGAACCAAAGAAGACCTGGGAGTCAGATGGGACGGATACATTATCAATAAATTCCCGATAGAGACAAACACGGTCTTTCAGGGAAACGATTTCCCACTGGCACGCTGGGCGGATGTTTTACTGATGATGGCGGAAGCGGAAGTGCGCAAATCCAATGCGGCCCCTTCTGCGGAGGCTGTCAGTGCCGTCAATGAAGTGAGGAACAGAGCGGGACTGGATAACCTGTCCGCCCGGCAGACAAGCTCTAAAGAAGCCTTCCTCGATGCGATTCTGGAGGAAAGGGCGAAAGAGTTCCTGTACGAAGGACAGAGGAAAATCGATCTGATCCGGTTCAACAAGTATGCCCAGCTATGCCGGAAAGTAAAAGGCGTATCACCTACACACCAGTATGTACCGCTGCCCAACTATTTTGTAGAACAGGCAAAGTCTTACGGAAAAGACCTGCAACAAACTTATTCACGTCCCGGATGGAGTGAAGATTTATCAAAAGCTACTAACTAATCAACTTATTATTATCATGAGAAAACATTTACTACTGAAACTCTTATTTGTGTGTTTTGTATTAACCAGCCCCAGCGTCAAAGCCGGAAACGGAGGGTATCTTTTCGCACACATGAGACATGAGGATTACGGACGTCTATATTACTACATCAGCAGGGATGCCAAAAACTGGACCAAGCTGAACAACAACGAACGGGTGGTTCCGGACTACAGGGGACATCCCGACATCATGAAAGGCAGAGACGGACGCTACTATATGATCGGCGTCTCTGAAAAGACACAAAACCCTGTCCTCTGGACTTCCAGAGACTTAGTAAAATGGAAACAGGAAAAGGAGTTATCCGCCGAACCCTTCATCCATATCGAAGGCTACTTTACCGAACGCGCCTGGTTTGGTGCCCCCAAACTCTTCTATGACAAGGATTCAGATCAGTATCTGATCACCTGGCACGCCTGCAAAGCAGGAGCCACCGGCAAAGAAGAATGGACTAGCATGAGAACCTTTTATATACTGACGAAGGACTTTGAGCATTTCACTACCCCCGAACGCTTGTTTGACTTCCAGACCGAAGCGGACCGGGAAATGGCGACAATCGATGCCATCATCCGAAAAATAAACGGTACTTATTATGCCGTCATCAAAGACGAAAGATGGCCGGAAGACGGAGTACCGACAGGCAAAACTGTCAGAATCTCCCATTCCCCAAACCTGACCGGACCGTATACCGATCCCGGTCAGCCGGTGACTACTCCCTACACTTACTATGAAGCTCCTATCCTGATGCCTCAACCGGACAATAACGGATGGATGATCTTCTCTGAAAAATATCCGCATGAGTATGTCCGCTTTCAGGCAGACCATATGGACGCCGAGAAGTGGGATTGCACCGATCTGACGATTCCGGATTCACGCCACGGAGCAATGATCCGCATCAGCGAGAAAGAGTATAAAAAAATACTATCCGGTTTCAAACACTAAGAAAATATCCATTATACAGACGATACCCATGAAAAAGAATTTGTATATCATCCTCTTATGCTTTCTCTGCCTGAGCCTCTCTGAGATACAGGCAGAGAACCGCTGGAACATCAACCCGGATGGAAGCATTACATGGAAACTCAGAGAGAAGGATGCCCATCAGGATCATATCGAAATGAGTGGTCTGAAAATATCCGCCGTCATACGGTATGGAGTCGACGAAAAAGGCGCCTTTACCCTAGACAGAAGCATGATATGGCCGATGCTGCGCACCGTTCCCAATAATACACACGCCTCTCTTATGAGAAGATTCTCCTGGAACATACCTGAAATGATAACGGTCAACGGTCAATGTCTGCGGAACGAAAAAGTAGAGAGCATCACCCTGAAAGGAAGCATCACGGTGAACAGCACCTATCATGGAAACGGAGGAAAAGTGGCACTGACACGTATCTTATTTCCTTCGACCGACAAGCCTGCTTTCTGCGAGAAGTATGTGTTGCGCAATGACAACAGCCACGACATCCGGGTAGAGATCCCTCAGTCCCGTTCTGTCATACAGACATTGCCCGAACAGGGAGTATATGGAAGTTACAGGCTGGTATCGGAAACCAAGGGAGGAAAGACGGTGATATTAAAGCCGGGTGAAGAAATCGCTTTCAGTGCTTTCTTTGCCGGATACAAGCCCGATGAGGCTGAACCGGCGATGGACATCGACCAGGAAAAGGAAGCACGCGAAGCATTGATTGCAGGTCTATGGAACAATCTGATACTGGAAACACCGGATCGTACAATCAATACCATGTTCGCCTTTGCCAAAATCCGTGCTGCCGAAAGTATATACGAAACGAAAGGCGGATTATTGCACGGACCGGGCGGTGAAGCCTACTATGCAGCGATCTGGGCCAATGATCAGGCTGAGTACGTCAATCCTTTCTTTCCCTACCTTGGTTATCAGACCGGCAATCAGTCTGCCTTGTGTTCGTTCATGCATTTTGCCCGTTTTATTAATCCGGAGTATAAAAAGCTTCCCAGTTCGATCATTGCAGAAGGTACGGATGTCTGGGGCGGAGCCGGCGATCGCGGCGACGCTGCAATGGTAGCCTACGGAGCCGCCCGATATGCCCTGGCGCGAGGAGACCTGGAAGAAGCGAAGCAACTTTGGCCTCTTATCGAATGGTGCCTCGAATATAACAGACGGCAACTAAATGCGGACGGAGTGGTAAGCTCCGACTCCGACGAGCTGGAAGGACGTTTCCCGGCAGGAAAAGCAAACCTATGCACTTCGTCCTTATACTACGACGCACTCTTATCCGCCTGTTATCTGGGAAGGGAGACAGGTATAAACCGTACCCAACTGACACAATACAAGAAACAGGCGGAGGAACTAAGAAAGAATATCGACCGCTACTTTGGCGGAGAGGTGGAAGGATTCAACACTTACCGATATTATAAGGAGAATGACAAACTGCGTTCATGGATCTGCATTCCGCTTACAGTGGGCATCTTCGACCGCAAGGACGAAACGATCAAGGCTTTGTTTTCACCCCGCCTATGGACTCAGGACGGATTACTGACCGAGTCGGGAAGCCAAACATTCTGGGACCGTTCTACTTTATATGCACTGCGGGGCGTATACGCCTGCGGGGAAACGGACAAAGCGACCGAATATTTAAAGTTTTATTCCGGCCAGCGTCTGTTGGGTGAACACGTTCCGTATGCCATCGAAGCCTGGCCGGAAGGAAATCAGCGCCATCTATCGGCAGAAAGCGGACTATATGGACGTATCATCACCGAAGGACTGTTCGGCATTCGCCCTACCGGACTCCATTCGTTTACATTGACGCCTCATCTGCCCCAGGACTGGAACACGATGAACCTGCGAAATGTATGTGCCTTCGGAACAGCATTCGATATCGAAGTGAAACGAATCAAACAGGATAAGATTGAAATCAAAGTTTCCGAAAACCAGAAGCAGCTATATAAACAGACCGTAAGAAACGGACAAGCGGTTCGGATTCACCTGTCCGAATAGATAAATGCCACTGCCTTAATCAACTATTTGCCCGTCCCCTCCTCTTGATTTCCAAGAGGGGGCAAATAAAAAACTAAATTAAAACCGGATTCTTCCGGTAAAGTTCAATCTCTCCTGTTTAAAGAGTAAGAAGAAAAACATATCTTTGCACCGAATATCCGGCAGAGGATGACTATGCCGAAAATAATGCAGATTATGAATATACTATTACTTATCGGAGGATTGATTCTCATTTTACTAGGAGCTAACGGACTGACAGACGGTGCCGCTTCCGTAGCCAAACGTTTCCGCATACCTTCCATCGTTATCGGACTGACCATTGTCGCTTTCGGCACGTCCGCTCCGGAACTGACGGTGAGTGTCGCTTCAGCCCTGAAAGGAAGCGCGGACATTGCCATAGGTAATGTAGTAGGAAGTAACATATTCAATACACTGATGATCGTGGGATGTACGGCACTGTTCGCTCCGATTGTCATCACCCGGAACACTTTACGAAAAGAGATACCGCTCTGTATCCTTTCTTCTGTGGTATTGCTGATATGCGCCAATGACATATTCCTCGATAATGCCACAGAAAATATACTGAACAGAGTAGATGGTCTGCTTTTACTCTGCTTCTTCGCCATCTTCATGGGGTATACATTTGCCATCGCTTTCCCAAAATCTTCCGCTGCACCGGAACCGGCAGCACCGGAACACACGGCACCGGAAGAAGAGATCAAGCTACTTTCATGGTGGAAATCCATTCTCTATATCATTGGCGGACTGGCGGCACTCATCTATGGAGGTCAGCTGTTCGTCAACGGAGCTACAGGGATCGCCCGCAGCATGGGAGTCAGCGAATCCATTATCGGATTAACGCTGGTAGCCGGAGGAACTTCCCTGCCGGAGCTTGCCACTTCCATCGTAGCCGCACTAAAAAAGAATCCGGAAATGGCTATCGGAAATGTAATCGGCAGTAATCTTTTCAATATCTTTTTTGTATTGGGATGCAGCGCCAGTATCACTCCCCTCCATCTTAGCGGAATTACAAACTTCGACCTGTTCACACTGGTAGGTTCCAGCATTCTGCTCTGGCTGTTCGGGCTGTTCTTTGCCAAGCGGACCATTACACGGATAGAAGGAAGCATTATGATACTTTGCTATGTAGCGTATACGGTGGTACTGATTTATAATTCCTAATAAAGTAATCCATACCCAACAATAAAAGGCTTCCGGTAATCATACCCGAAGCCTTTCACTTTTATCATAGAAACAAATCATTTATTCCACTTCAACCGCAGTCAATACATTCACACCATACTTTCCATCCTTAGAAATCCACCAGTCCGTATCCCCATTGGCACAATGGATGGCATAACGAGGATTATACCTGAGTCTGTCCGATCCGTCCGGTATCCACAGACCTAACTTATAAGTTCCAGATGTCACCGAGGCGGGAAGTTCAAGAGATACATCCACTGTATGCGTCAGCGAAGTATAGGTAGAATCCTTTGGTTCGAACGGTTGCCAGCTCTTTGGATTGGCATCGGTCAGAAATTCCGTAACCTCTCCTGTATCATCAATCAATACGAAATAAACAGGATGTTCACCAAATACGGTAGCAAAACCTCTATTCTTCAAACTCAATTTCAATACATTCTCCTTTCCACTCACTAATTTGGAAGGAAGCTGAAGTGATTGCAGCTCAATCCGGTAACCCAGATGATCACGTATATAATCGAACATATTGCGTTTTACCGTCGTTCCGTCTTTCTTCCGGAAGTAGCTGTCGGACACCGGCATATGATGCTGGAGAAGGGAGTCTTCCGTTATCATCGTTTTCTTCCAGACCACCATGGAGTATTCGGGCGGATTATTCTCGTCGAACCGGTTGTTGGGATGTTGCTCCTTATAATTATGTATGATGCTTAGTGAAGTATAATGTTGGAGGAATAAACGTCTCGCCGCCTGCATACCGTCAATAATCCATCCGGCAGAAGGACTGTCCGGATCAGCGCCCACGCTCCAGAATCCCCAGGGCAGTTCGCCGTCTACTACGAGGTAAGGAGATTCCTCCACTATCTGATCAAACTTCGGTGTCCCTTCGTGCATATCGGCATCCCATCTGTCGGGGCGTATGACAATGAAATCATCATGGAAAGAAAGTCTCTTATAAAGTTCCGGTTTATCTTTCAGCAGATTCTTAAATTCCGGAAGCCTTACTTGTACATTTCTCTCGGCAGGAACCACAGAAAGCAGTTTTTCCAATACGGCAGCCTTTGTCTCTTCCGAATTTTCCAGTCCCTGAACCGAACTGTGCCATTCGCCCCACGCGCCAATCATTCCGGCTTGTACGACCAGAATCAGGTCTTTGTTTTTCTCCAGGAAAGGTTTCAACTGATCCAAGTGCGCCAGTATCTGTTCGCCGGTAGGACCGACAGGCGACCGTCCCATAAAGTCGCGTTCGTAGGCAAAACGCAATACGGCCTTTTTTCCTTGCTTTTGCAGTTCATCAAAATATGCCTGCATGGTCCGGAAGTTTTCTTCAGACAGCTCTTTACCTATTAAATAAGTCAGATAAAAGTAGCTCTGTGAGAGTGAAACACTATCTGCTACATATTTAGCAGACAATTCATTCAGTTCTTTGGTAGGAGTGTCTTTTTCATGCAGCACATCCACCGCAGTTTCCAGCCGGAATCCCCTGCCCGGGTTATATAATCCATTTTCTCCCTGCGGATCATCTACACAGATTCCGCGAAACTCCAGCGTCCGTTGACTATGACCGCATCCGCTTGCCAATAAAGCAAAGAGTGCAACTATCATGCTACTACCTATCCAATTCCTTTTCATAGTAATAATTTTGTTTACCGGACAAATGTATAACAAATCCGGTGACAAGCATTATTTACCGGTCATTTTGTATAAGAAAGTATCAGTATCGGATAAATAACGCAAAAGTATTAGTTAATGCTAAGATTGTATTTGCCCTGCTGTCGGAATAATTCTACCTTTGCCATATACTTCAGCTATGTCTCCATAGCCGTAGATTTAATCTTAAAAATAAGGCAATACATGAAAAGACTTCATTGGATCTTACTATTAATGATTCTGCTGATCCCGACAGAAAGTATCAGTGCCAAAAAGAAAACAGAGAAAAGTGACAGAGAAATCTGGTGCGACGTAATGTACCGGATGGCTGCTCCTGTATTAAGCAACATGAGCGAAGGTCTGCTGAAACAGAATATGCTCGTAGAATTAAGTCCTACATGGGACGGGCGCAATCAGAACGTCACTTATATGGAATGCTTCGGTCGCCTAATGGCGGGACTGGCACCGTGGCTGTCATTGCCCGACGATGAAACTCCGGAAGGACTCCAACGCAAACAACTGCGGGAATGGGCATTGAAAAGCTATGCTAACGCGGTAGATCCCGCTTCCCCCGATTATCTGTTATGGCGTCAGGAGAATCAGACCTTGGTGGATGCCGCCTTCCTGGCAGAAAGTTTCCTGAGAAGTTATGATGCCTTATGGATGCCATTGGACAGTATCACCAAGCAGCGGTATATCGCCGAATTTACTGATCTCAGACGAGTTGATCCTTCTTATAGCAACTGGCTGTTGTTCAGCGCCACCGTAGAGTCCTTCCTTCGGAAAGCAGGTGCGCCCAGTGACACTTACCGCATCAGTTCCTCTCTGCGCAAGATAGAAGAATGGTACGTAGGTGACGGCTGGTATTCGGACGGACCTCGTTTCGCATTCGACTATTACAATAGCTTCGTCATACATCCTATGTATATAGAAGCACTGGAGGTAATCACCGAAGCCGGTAAACGTGAGAAAATAGGAAATATGCCCGGCTGCAACTTCCATGAAGCGATCAGACGTGCCCAACGATTCGGAGTAATCCTCGAACGCCTCATCTCTCCGGAAGGTACGCTACCTGTTTTCGGACGTTCTATCACTTACCGTACCGGCTCTTTGCAGACATTAGCGCTGCTTGCGTGGCGCAACTGGCTTCCCGAAGAATTATCAAACGGACAGGTACGCGCAGCCATGACGGCTGTCATCCAACGTATGTTCGGAGACGGTCGCAACTTCAATGCGGCAGGTTTTCTGACACTAGGATTCAACGGTTCCCAGCCCGGTATTTCGGATTATTACACTAATAACGGCAGCTTGTATATGGCATCGCTTGCTTTTCTCCCGCTAGGTCTGTCTGCCGATGATCCCTTCTGGACGGATGCTTCACAATCCTGGACTTCGAAAAAAGCATGGGAAGGAGAAGAGTTTCCGAAAGATCATTCTTATCATAAAGAATAAATGAGAATCAGCGTCTTATAATAGTTTCCAGTGCGACTGGAAACTATTGTCCATTCACACTGGAAACTGTTTTATCACAGCCAGCTCTTGACTTTTCCTTTTTTATTTTGTATCTTTGAAGGTAGTAAAAAGAAGAAAAACAATATGAAACGTATAAAAGATAAGACATAATAACATCCAATAAGGCATCTGTTTCCAACTATAAAGGAATTGGAAAGGGAGAAAATCAGCACTGATTTTCTCCCTTTTTGTTTATATAATTCCAAGGTTACTCAGAAATTTCCCAAAAATAGTTTTTAATAAACTTGGATACCGTTTATAATAAACCTCTCAACTATTTATTAAAAACGCTCAAACGGTTTATTATAAAACTGTAAGGATATTATTGCAGCCAAGCTGAAAGGATATTCATAATTGAACAGAACAGTTATTAAAACGATCAATATTATATACAAAAAGACAAACGACATAATTTGACAATGAAGAAAACAATGCCAAGCAAAAGACAGAGTTTCAAAAGAAATACCATAAAAGTATTAGTATCTGCTAATATTATATTTGTCTCCCCCTTAAAATAATCCTACCTTTGCTCATCATTAGTTATGGCCTTTGATTAGATAACGAATAAAACATTAACCCTATAAATAACAATATCATGAATAAACAAACCTTTTTAACACTACTTGCTACATTCGCACTCCTCTTCAGTTTCACTTTCTCCTGCCATGCCAAAGGAAAAGATAAAGCTAAACACGTTGTTTTCATCGGTTTGGACGGCTGGGGAGCCTACAGCCTTCCCAAAGCAGATATGCCGAACGTAAAGAAACTGATGGAGGACGGAGCTTACACACTGAAAAAGCGTTCTGCCCTCCCCTCTTCCAGCGCCATCAACTGGGCATCCATGTTCATGGGAGCCGGCCCGGAACTTCACGGATACACCGAATGGGGATCTAAAACACCGGAACTTCCCTCACGTGTATTAAATAAGAATGGTATCTTCCCTACTGTTTTCCAATTACTGCGCGATGCCCGCCCGGAAGCAGAAATCGGTTGCCTGTATGAATGGGAAGGAATTAAATATTTAGTAGATACGCTGTCTTTAAGTTATCACTATCATGTTGCTGACTGCAACAAGACTCCGAAAGAACTAGGCAATATGGCTTCTTCTTATATAAAGGAGAAACACCCCACTCTTGTAGCCATCTGCTACGACGGTCCCGACCACACCGGACACACTGCCGGACACGACACACCGGAATATTACGAGAAACTTAAAGAACTGGATGTGTATGTCGGCCAAATCGTTCAGGCGGTAAAAGACGCAGGAATGCTGGATGATACCATTTTCATATTAACTTCCGATCACGGAGGTATCGATAAAGGTCATGGCGGCAAAACCATGCAAGAAATGGAAACTGCTTTCATCATATCCGGCAAGAATATTAAGAAAGGACTCCGGTTTGACGATGTAAGCATGATGCAATACGATGTGGCGTCCACCATCGCCCGCATCTTTCATTTAGAACAACCACAAGTTTGGATAGGTAGACCCATGGAGATTGTTTTCAAATAATCATTTAGGATGATTAACAGGAAGGGAAAAGGAGAAGCTAAAATAACTGGCTTCTCCTTTTTTATTTATCTATCCACGCTCATAAGATAGGAGATTATAAATACTATTTCTTATAAGTAACAAAATGAGCAGTCATAATAGTTTTATTTCCTATAAGTAATAGAAATCACACCTCCACAGCTGTTAATTACCGAATAATACTTGCATCAACATACATATCCTTATACCTTTGTCCCCCGGTAACACAACATAATATAACTTCAATCATAAAATGTACTCTTTTGACATTCTTAATAAGCAATCCAACTGATTAAAGCAGCATTCAAACACTCTGATAGGACATCTTATCTTTTGTTTATTCAAATTAAAATACAATACGATAGAATTGTATTAGTAAATGATAAAATACTACTTGTCTGACGGAGCATTATCGCCTACTTTTGCATCATCAGTTATTGGTTGAAGTTTCCATGGATCAATCAACAATTGAATAGAGTTTATAATCTAATACAATAAATTATGAGAAGAAAAATTTATTTTCTACTATTCTTTTTTCTTTGCCTGACTAGCATTCCACTGGCAGCCCAGGATATTGAAATAAAAGGAATGGTAACAGAAGCCACAACAAATGAACCCTTACCAGGAGTCACAGTCAGAGTGAAAGGTAAAGACACCGGCACAGTAACAGACATGGATGGTAAATACTCCATCAAAGCGAATAAAGGGAATATACTGATATTCTCAACAATAGGTATGAAACAAATAGAAAAAGCTGTCACGTCCGGAACTCCAATCAATGTATCTATGGAAGAAGATAATATCGCTCTGGAACAAGTAGTAGTGATTGGTTATGGTACAGTGAAGAAGAGTCATCTTTCGGGGGCTGTAGGTTCGGTTAGTGCAAAAGAACTTAACGGTCAGGTTGCTTCTAACGCAGCCACAGCCCTACAAGGGAAAATACCCGGAGTATCAGTAGCCAGTTCCAGTGGTGATCCCAATGGAAGTATGACGATCAATGTACGTGGTATCAGTTCTTTATCCAACAACAATCCACTTTATGTAGTAGACGGAGCATTTGGAGATATCAGTATGGTCGATCCTAACGATATTTCCTTTATCGAAGTTTTAAAAGATGCTGCTGCGGCAGCAATCTACGGTTCACGTGCAGCAGGTGGTGTTGTACTGATTACCACTAAAAGCGGTCGTAAAGACATGCCGACTAAATTAGATGTCAATTTCTTCACAGGAATCAGCCAGACTCCCAAAACACTGAAAGTTTTTAATGGAGAAGAATACAGCCGCTTCGCACGCTACTACAAATTAGCAGGCGACGGTTATGGTGCAGAAAACGGAGCTACCCCTTTCATTGGTGAAGGAACAGACTGGCAAGACGTGATGTTGCGCACAGCCATGACTTATAAAGCCAATGCTACCATCAGCGGCGGTTCCAAAAGCGGTTCTTACAGTTCATCTGTCAGCTACCTTAATAAAGAAGGTATACTGCGCAACACTGATCATGAATCTTACAATATCCGTTTGAAAAGCGATTATTCTTTCTTCGACAATCGCTTGACAATAGGTGAATCTATGATTGTAAATCTGACAAAAGGTAGTGGATACATTCATCAGGATACCATGTTCGATATCTTTCAGTTCCCGTCAGTAGTACCGGTATACGATCCTACAAACGCAGGGGGCTGGGGTACTTCCAATGACATCAATTTACCGAATCCATTGGCTGAAATGACAGTCAACGACGAACGGACAGAAACAACCAAGATTTTCCTCAATGCCTATTTACAGGCTGAAATCATCAAAGGACTAAAGTACAAACTCAATGTAGGTATCAGAAAAGAGCATACTAAGTGGCGTTATTACAAGGATGTATACGATTTAGGAACATTCGGTAAAAACGACAAGCCCGACCTTGAAGAAAAATCGTCAACATGGGAATCATGGGTATTAGAAAACACCCTGAATTATGACCGTACATTCGGCAAACACAATTTGTCACTCCTTGCCGGATACTCTGCCCAGAAAGACAAAAGTTACAGCCTTTATGGTAAAAATGGAGATATGCCCCAGTTCATTGAAACAATGCCGGGCAATGTAGATCCTTCCAACCTGAAAGCATCCAGTTCGCTGAATGAACTTGCATTGGTATCTCTGTTCGGACGTGTCATGTATTCCTTTGACGACCGTTATTTATTCTCGGCATCTATTCGCCGTGACGGTTCTTCACGTTTCAGAAGTGGACATCAATATGGTGCATTCCCTTCTGCTTCTATTGGATGGAACATCAACCGCGAAAAATTCTTTAAACCTTTAGAGAATGTATTCGATCAGTTGAAGCTGCGTTTTAGTTATGGTAAACTCGGTAATCAAGAGATGACCAGCTACTATCCGACACAAAGTGTAGTATCGGACGGCATGAACTATGTGATGAATAATTCGCCTTGGTTTGGTTCTATGCCATATGTGCAGGCAATCTCACCCGCCAATTTAACATGGGAAAATACGGAGACCTATAACATCGGTTTAGATGTCAGTCTGCTAAACGGACGATTGACGCTTACTGCTGATGCTTACGTTAAGAATACAAATGATGTGCTATTACCTATTCCTTCTACCGCATCTACCGGTATCAGCGGAAACTCTATTCAGAATGCGGGACAAGTACGGAACAAAGGATTCGAACTTGCGGTCAACTATCGCGGTGCCATCAAGGAAAAGTTCAACTATTACATCGGTGCCAATATCGCAGCCGACAAGAATGAAGTGACCAAAATAACATTAGGCGGACAAAACCTGATGATCTCCGGATACAGCGCACACGGTGCCGGTGGTCGCGGTATCAATATGTTTGCAGAAGGGCACCCGATGTCATATTTCAACCTGATCGAAACAGACGGATTATTCCGCTCGGCAGAAGAGATCGCTAATTATAAAAACAAAGACGGTGAACTCATCCATCCCGCTGCACAAGTTGGTGATGTCCGCTACAAAGACTGGAACGGTGACGGCAAAATAAACACAGATGACCAGCATGACGTAGGAAGTCCGTTCCCCGATTTTACTTTTGGCATAAGACTCGGCGGCGAATGGAACAACTTCGACTTTAACCTTTTCTTTGACGGAATGGTAGGCAACAAGATATATAATTATCCCCGTTATCGCCTGGAATCAGGAAACTTCAACGGAAACATGAGTACCGTATTGGCCAATTCATGGAGACCGGACAATCAGAACACTGATATTCCTCGTTTCTCTAAGACTGACGGTGCAGACAACAAATGGGCATACACCGACAGATGGCTGGAAGACGGCTCGTACATACGTTTGAAAACATTGGACATTGGCTATACATTACCCAAAGTCCTGACAAAGAAAATCAAACTTGAAAACGTAAGAATATACACTTCAATGGAGAACCTGTTCACATTGACCAAATATTCCGGCTATACCCCCGACCTGGGTGAAAGTTCTGTCGCAGGTGTTGCTTACAATGTATTCTCAAGAGGTATCGACCAGGGACGCTATCCATTGCCCCGTACTATTTCTTTCGGAATACAAGTCAACCTGTAATACCTTAAATTAATATTAAACATTAAACAGTTTATGAACATGAAAAGAAATTGGTTATCATATATGTGCATGGCAGCTCTTTTTTCCGGAGCGCTGACATCGTGCAACGAATCCAGCTTTTTGAATCTGTCGGACCCCAATTACTTCACGGAAAGCAACTTCTGGAAAGATAAAGCAGATGCAGAAAGTGCTTTGGCAGCCGCCTATTCTCCGATAAAAGGAGCCATGTACGGATACTTCGGCGCATTTGACGGCTGGCTAAACTTAAACGGTCGTGGTGACGATATCTACACAATCAAAGGAGAAGAAGTTCCGATGTGGAATATTGCAAACTTCCTGAACTCGCCCTCTACCGGAAATGATCCTTACGGAGCGCTTTATTCAGGCATCCAGCGTGCCAACATCGTACTGCGGTATATTGATCAGATACCTGCATCAGGTATTACTGAAGAAGACCGCTCGATGATCAAAGGCGAAGCACTCTTTCTGCGTGGCTATCAATACTTCCTGTTAGTCAACAATTACAAAGAAGTGCCTTTGAGACTGATTCCATCCAACGAAGATGAAACCAATAAAGCCGCTGCTACAGAAGCTGCATTATGGGCACAAGTAGAAGAAGATCTGGATAACGCCATCAAATGCAACCTGCCAGTAGAACGCTCTACTGCCAAAGAACGCATAACTAAAGGTGCAGCTATTGCAATGCTGGGCAAAGTATATGCCACCCAACACAAATATCCGGAAGCCAAACAGCTATTAGGTACATTACTGAAAGCTCCTTATTCTTACGAATTGATGGACAACTTCGAAAAGAATTTCACAAATGAAGAAGAGTTCAATAAAGAATCCGTATTTGAACTGGCATACAGTCCGGACGGAGACTACTCCTGGAGCAATGAAAGCGGTATCTGTTTAGGTTGCTATATTCCTCAGTTTATCGGTCCGGTAAAATCCGGCGGATGGGCTAAATTAATGCCGAACTCCCTGATCGTAGGAGAGTTTACAAAAGAAACACGTCCGAGTGATGCAGATACCAAGTTTGACAAACGTATGTATGCCAGCCTCTTTTTTGATGCTGCCAACTATGGAGATAAAGTTCCTAACGAGAAATGGTATGGAAATAATTACTCCATGGATGATCTTTGGGAAGGCAATGAAGGAAAAATGGCAGGCGGAGCACCAAGTTTCAACGTCAATGGGACAGCAGGTAAGTTCCTGATAAAGAAAAATACCGCATATTATGTGGATGACAAGGCACCGGACAACATGGGCAACAAAGAAGGAAGGTCCAGCAATTTGCGCGTAATGCGCTTTGCCGAGGTACTGTTGCTTTATGCTGAAGCATGCGCCAAAACCAATGATCCGGATGGTGCCAACTATGCTTTAAAGCAAATCCGCCAAAGAGCAGGACTTACGGAAAAGACTTTTGCACAAGCTGAATTAATGAATGAAATAGAACACCAATGCTTATTGGAGTTCTTTGCGGAAGGACATCGTTTTGACGATTTGAAACGTTGGTATTCGCCCAGCGAAATTCAGTTGATCTTCAAGGCGAATGGAAAACAAGGTGCGGAAAACTTCCAGGAAAAACACCTTTATTATCCTATACCGACAAGTGAACTAAACAATAATACTGCCATGGAACAAACCAGTTTATGGAAATAAAAAACCTAGCAAGATTAACTTAATAAAGAAACAACATGAAAAAGATATATTCATTATTATTCGTATCCCTCTTTCTATTCATTGGATACTCTTGTGACGATGGAAGTCTGAGTCACAGTGACGTCTACATTCCGGACCCGGTAGAAGAAACAGACGAGGATGACGGATTCTCAGCCGAACCCACTACAGAAGCTGTCATCAAAGTACAGTTCGGAGAAGGGCACGAACATCAGATAATCGATGGCTTCGGATGTGCCTTTGCAGAGTGGTCACATCGTATATGGAACAACATGATGCGCGAAGATGTAGTCAATGACCTTTTCGGAGAAAATGGCTTGAAGCTTAATATTTTCAGAGGTGAGGTATTTCCACACTATCAGAACCCTACCACAAACGTCATTGACTTCGGAATGAACCGTACCTTCAATCTTGCAGCCAACGACCCTTCTATGATCAATGATTACTGGAGAGACTTTAACGGTTCCGGATGTGGCGAACAAGTACAATTAGGTCAAATGTGGCTGGTAGATATCCTGCAGAAAAAATATAAAGATGTGAAATTTATATTCTCTACCTGGAGTCCTCCCGGAACTATGAAATCTAACGGAAAGCCCTCAGGCGGTAGTCTGGCATCCGGTTCGGAAGACGCATATGCTAACTATCTGATTGACTTCATCAAAGCATACACTGAAAAGTTCGGCATTGAGATATATGCAATATCACCATCTAATGAGCCTAACAGCAGTGGAACGGGATGGAACGGTTGTAGCTGGAGTTATACAAATCTGGCAAACTTCTGCCAGAAGAATCTTCGCCCGGCTTTAGATAAAGCAGGTTATCAAGACATGAAGATTATCTTTGGAGAGCACTCGTGGTGGAAAGCAGGAGTCACTTTTCTTGAAAATGGCTTGAAAGCCTGTCCCGATCTGGTTAACTCCAACATTATTGCAGCAGCTCACGGATACACATTAATTGGCAACACTGAGTTTGTACAATCACCACTCTGCGCTGAAAATAATATTCATTTATGGAATACGGAAACCAGTTCTACAGACACATACGATCCATCCTGGAAAAACGCGATGCAATGGGCTACTACTTTCCATAATTATCTGGCAGTTTCCAACCTAAACGCATTTATCTGGTGGGCAGGTGCACGTCCTTGTACGAATAATGAAGCGTTGATCAGACTGGAAGAAGCACTTCCCGGAACCAATTATGAAAGAGCGTCCCGCTACTACAGTTACGGACAATTTACTAAGTTTATCCCGGAAGGAAGCCGACGTGTGGATATCAAGACTGTTGCTCCCGAAGGTGACGAAGAAGCATTCCCGAAAGAACTGTTGATGACAGCTTACATCAAGGACGACAATTATACGATCGTACTGGTAAACAATTCTACAAGCAAGGCCTTCGAAACCAAACTGGAAATTGAAGGAAAAGAGTTTCAGACCATGATCTCGTATACATCAGATGAAGGAGTTAAGTGGCAACGCAAAAAAGTAAATCCATCTCTCAGCGGATTGCGCTCCATTACAGTCCCTAAGTTTAGTGTAGTAACCATCACTGGTAAAATGAAAGATATTGAAGCTGAATAAATAGTCTAAATAAACAATGAATATCATGAAAAGAAATCTATTATATTTGGCAGGATTCCTGCTTGCAGCCGCTACTGTTTTCTCCGGCTGTAATGACGATGATCCATCCTATCACGACTTAGTGCCGAATACGCAGGAGTTGATCATTAATCTGGATGAGACCCCGGAAGGAATCATTCAAATAGTTCAAGGCAACGGCAATTATAAAATTACAAGTTCCAATGAAGATGTAGCAACCGCCATTGCCGAAGGTAACAAAATTAAAGTAACAGCTCTGAAAGCCGGTAGTACCGACTTATCTATTACCGACTGGGCTAAAATGAGTACCAATGTCAAAGTCATCGTCGATCAGTTAAGTGAACTGGTTTTGTCCAATTCGGCTACAACAATGTATCCGGGTGAAAACAAGACAGTCAATGTTTATACAGGAAACAGAGGCTACAAAGTAACAGTTGACAAAGAATCTGTCGTGAAAGCTACAGTAGATGAAGAAGGACATATACAGATAGAATCTCTGGCACCAGGCAATGCAACAGTTACAGTGACCGACAGACTGAACAAGAGTGCAGAATTTTCAGTAAAAGTAATAAAGAAACTTGTAGTTGACAATAGTGAAGAAATTGCTTATTTGACAGTCGGTGAACCTTTGACAATCAAGATTCTGGACGGTAACGGAGGCTATACCTGCACAAATAATGGTTCTGCCACTTATCTGAAATGCACGATAGCGGAAAATGGAACAGATGTTATCATCGAAGGTCTTAAAAGATATCGTTTCAACAAGACGGTAACAATCAAAGACCAGGAAGGAGAGTCAATCAGCATCAATATAGTCTATATCGACGACCTATATCTGGAGAATCCATCATATCGTTACTTAATAGCAGGTTCATCTTCTTATCAGTCTGTCTCTACCTCGGCAGTGGGTTCCATTACTCATTCGGAAGAGTTCAATATGTCCGAAATTGTTATAAAAGGAACAGGAACTTATGCCAGCGGTTTTGCAGTTCAGTTTACAGGTGATTTGACGAAAGGCAACAAAGGTGATGCGGTACTGTATAAAGTAACAAGAAATGCAGTGGACAAAAAAGTGAAATATCCGATAGAAGATTGCCGGATCGATAAAGTGGAAGATGGTTGGTACTGGGTCAGCTTCTTAGAACCCAATTGTACCATCCGCTCTTATATGATTACCAAACAATAGTTTATAGACTTGACACATGTATTTTTTGAAAGTACCCCCATACTTTCAAAATGACAAAAGTACAAAGAGACTGTCCCTACAACACCGTATATCTCAGGTATGTCTGGCTTGTAAACAGTCTCTTTTGTCCTGTCAAGTAATACAAAAAGGATCGCAAGCCGATGCTTTACTCTAATTTTATGAATTGATATGAATAGATATGATAACAGACTACATATTCTCACTAAAGAATATGATGAGCTCATCTCACGTGAAAATGAAAAGATACTGCCCGGCAATGGTGTTTTTGAACGATACAAATACCCCATTCTGACAGCAGACCACCCCCCGCTGGAGTGGAGATACGACTTCAATCCGGAAACAAATCCCTATCTGATGGAACGTTTCGGCATTAACGCCGTATTCAATGCAGGCGCTATCAAATTCAACGGGAAATATCTTATTATGGCACGAGTAGAAGGGCATGACCGCAAATCATTCTTTGCCATCGCAGAAAGTCCCAATGGTATCGACAACTTCCGCTTCTGGGAATATCCGGTACAACTGCCGGACCTATATCCGGAAGAAACGAACGTCTACGATATGCGTCTGACAAAACACGAGGACGGATGGATATACGGTATCTTCTGCTCGGAAAGCAAAGATCCAGACGCACCCGCAGGAGACCTCACATCGGCCATTGCAGCAGCAGGAATCATACGCAGCAGGGACCTTAAAAACTGGGAACGCCTGCCCAACCTCGTCTCCCAAAGCCAGCAACGGAATGTGGTACTGCACCCCGAATTCGTAGACGGCAAATATGCATTGTACACCCGTCCGCAGGACGGATTCATCGATGCAGGCAGCGGAGGCGGTATTTCATGGGCATTGATAGACGATATCACTCATGCAGTAGTCAAGAAGGAAATCGTTATAGAACAGCGCCATTATCACACGATCAAAGAAGTGAAAAACGGTGAAGGGCCTCATCCCATCAAGACTCCCGAAGGATGGCTACATCTGGCACACGGAGTCCGTGCCTGTGCTGCCGGACTCAGATATGTCCTATATCTGTATATGACGTCTTTAGATGACCCCAGTAAAGTGATAGCCCAGCCGGGAGGTTACTTCATGGCACCCGTGGGAGAAGAAAGAACCGGAGATGTATCCAACGTGTTATTCTCCAACGGATGGATCGCGGATGAAGACGGAACGGTATACATCTACTATGCTTCCTCCGACACACGGATGCACGTAGCGACTTCTACGATCGAACGGCTAATCGATTACTGCCGGCATACACCGGAAGACAGACTCCGTTCCACGACTTCCGTGAAAAGCATATACGATATCATAGAAGCCAATAAGCTCGTGATGTCGGAAAATGCCGTTATATTATAGTTCCGGAAGCAGTATTATCATCTGTCTTTCAAGATGTTCCATTCTGCATGATGGATATTAACAACTGAGTTGCAGGGTATTAACATCTGACACGTCAAGTCTTAACACCTGACGTGTCAGCTATTAAAGCCTGAGAAGTCAGATAAATAGTATCAGTATGAGTTAAAATAATATTTGTTTCTTCCCCACATTCGACCTACTTTTGTACCTGATAGATTATTAATGTACAAAACCTAATCAAAATAGCAACATGAAATTACACACATCCGATCTTCTGATCATCTGCGCCTACCTCATTGCCATGATTGTCATCGGACTCATACTGAAAAAGCGGGCCGCACAAAATATGGACTCCTATTTCCTGGGAGGCAAATCACTCCCTTTCTATATGCTTGGTCTGTCCAATGCATCCGGAATGTTCGATATCACTGGTACGATGCTAATGGTTTACTGGGCATTTGCCTACGGATTCAAAAGTCTCTGGATTCCCTGGCTGTGGCCGGTATTCAATCAGATATTCCTCATGGTTTATCTGTCGGTGTGGTTGCGGCGTTCCAATGTGCTCACCGGAGCCGAATGGATCAAAACCCGCTTCGGTAAAGGCAAGGGAGCGACACTCTCTCATACCATCGTTGTCGTATTTGCGTTATTAAGCGTACTCGGATTTCTAAGTTACGGATTCATAGGAATAGGCAAATTCATGGAAATCTTTATTCCCTGGGAAGTCATCTCACCCTACATTCCTTTCACTGTTTCACCGGAGTATGTTCCGCATGTATACGGTATCTTCTTCACAGCTATCGCTACCTTCTACGTCATGTTGGGAGGAATGCTGAGCATCGTATGGACGGATGTCGTACAGTTCCTTATCATGACGGTGGCAGGCATCGTTATCGTAGTGATCGGTATGCAGATGGTGGCGCCGGATATGATACACTCCTTTGTACCTACCGGATGGGATTCCCCTTTCTTCGGATGGACGCTCGATATTGACTGGAGCAGCCGGATGAGTTTGCTGACCGAACGAATGGCGAACGAACCTTACAGTCTGATAGGCATCTTTGTCATGATGGCGTTGCTCAAAGGCATCTTCATGAGTATGGCAGGGCCTGCGCCCAACTATGATATGCAGAAAATTCTGTCCTGCAAGTCTCCCAAAGAAGCGGCGATGATGAGTGGTTCCGTATCCGTAGTGCTGTTGATTCCACGCTATCTGATGATTATGGGATTTGCATTACTTGCCATCTATTTCTTCAAGGAAGACGGCGGACTGACACAGATGGAAGTGACCCGCACAGACTTTGAGACGATTCTTCCCCATCTGATCACACGATATGTTCCGGCAGGACTTGCAGGATTATTATTGGCAGGTCTACTGGCAGCTTTCATGTCGACCTTTGCCTCTACCGTCAATGCAGCCCCTGCATATATCGTAAATGATATTTATCTGAAATACATCAATCCGAAAGCAAGCGTGAAAACTCAGATACGCAGCAGTTATGTCATCTCTGTGGCAGTAGTGGTGGTGAGCACTGTCATCGGATTCTTCCTGAAAGATATCAATGAAATCTTCCAGTGGATTGTAGGTGCACTGTTCGGAGGATACATCGCAGCCAACGTACTCAAATGGCATTGGTGGCGTTTCAACGGTGAAGGTTACTTCTGGGGAATGACTGCCGGAGTAGTGGCAGCTATTGTGATGAAATTTACCGTTCCGGATGCATGGGTACTTTATTTCTTCCCCGTACTGTTCGGCGTCTCTCTGATCGGATGTATCATCGGGACTTACAGTGCTCCGGCTACAGATGAAGAGACTCTGATCAACTTCTATGTCAATGTACGCCCGTGGGGATGGTGGAAACCGATTCAGGAGAAAGCAATCGCCCGCTACCCGCATATTCAGGCGAATAAAAACTTCAAAAGGGATGCCTTCAATGTGGCGATAGGAATCATCTGGCAATGTACGCTTACCATCATCCCGATGTACCTCGTTGTCCGCGAACAATTAGGACTCTGGAGTTCTATCGCCTTGCTTCTGATTACCACGCTGATATTAAGAAAGACCTGGTACAAGCCTTTGTGTAAGGAGGAAGCGAGATACAACGAAGAGATGAAACAAATACGATAAGTATCAGCATAATTAATTTATATCATAAATTTAGGCACGGATGACACGGATTTCACGGATTTAAAAGATCGGTCAATTAAAAACCACGTTAACCCGTGTCATCCGTGCCTAATAAAACAGAGAACCGACCATGAAAAGACTATCCGTAATACTCTTGTCATTTTTACTATATCTTCCGCTGTGCGCACAATTTAAAGGAACCGTCTATGTCGACACCAATCAATCGGGCACATTCGACAAAGGAGACAAACCGCTGGCAGGAGTGATGGTAACAGACGGAATGAACGTAGTAAAAACAGATAAAAAAGGCCGGTTCTCACTATCGGGATTCAAGAAAACCCGATTTATCAGCATTACTACACCTGCCGGATTCGAGACACAACAATTCTACCTCCCTGTCAAGGAAGACAGAAAAAGCTATGATTTTATAGTGACCGAAAGCGAACGGACCAAGACCAGAGAACACTCCTTTATCCATATCACCGACACGGAAGTGACCGGAGGAGTGGGGCGTTGGGTCACCGACCTACAACAATACATAAAGAACGAACAACCGGCTTTTCTGATTCATACCGGAGACATCTGCTACGAACCGGGACTCACAGTGCACAATCAAATTGTGAATGCACAAACAATGGACTGCCCCGTCTATTACTGCATAGGCAACCACGACCTGGTGAAAGGCAACTACGGCGAAGAACTTTATGAATCGATTTATGGCCCGACATGGTATTCGTTCGATGTCGGCAACGTGCATTATGTCGTTACTCCCATCGACCACGGAGACAACCCGACCGATTACACGCAAAGGGATGTATACAACTGGCTGAAGAATGACCTCGCCCTGATGAAGAAAGATCAGGCGCTTGTTCTTTTTAACCACGACCTGTTTACTTCCGGTGATAACTTCGTATTCAAGACAAACAAAAAGGATATCCTCGACCTCCGTACGTTCAACACGAAAGCACAAATCTACGGACATATGCACTACAACTACGTCCGCAATCAGAAAGGCATTTATACCATCTGCACCGGCACACTGGACAAAGGAGGCATCGATCACTCCCCTTCTTCATTCAGAGACATAAAGATAGATGCCAACGATCACCTCACAACGCAACTGCGTTATACTTTCATCGAACCGCAAATCGCTATTGTTTCTCCGATGAAGAATCAAGCAGCCCCCATACATCCGGAAACCGGCTATCAGCTTCCGGTCTCGGTCAACACCTATAACTCACAGGCAAAAACATCGTCTGTTTCTTATCTGCTGAGCAATCCGGAAGACAACCGGGAAATAGCCAAAGGTAACCTGTCGCCCCTCACCGACTGGAACTGGAGCGGAAATATTCAAATACCTGCTAACGAAAACGGAAAGAAACTGAACCTGACAGTGACTTCATCCTTCAACGACGGAAAGGAAGCGACTGCCACCAGCCAGTTCCTTTATCAGAAAGATTTCAAATCGACTGCTATCACAGGGAAGGACTGGAATACCCTACTTCAGAACGCAAGTCACTCCGGCGGAATAAATGATTCCCAAATCAAACTCCCCCTGCAACTACAATGGACAGCGAACACAGGAAGCAACATCTTCATGGCCTCCCCCCTCATCGTCGGACAAAAAGTATTCATTGCCACTACCGATGATAACACATCGCTCAACACCTATATTTGTGCATTCGACTTCCATTCCGGCAAACAGCTATGGAAGTTCCGCACGGAAAACTCGGTAAAGAATACGATTGCCTGCGAAAATGAAATCGTTGTAGCCCAGGATGCCTCCTGCAATCTGTACGCCCTCGACGCAGCATCCGGAAAACCACTGTGGCAACAATACATCAACTTAAAGAACTATCCCTATCTGAGCGAAGGACTGACAGTTGACAAAGGAATCGTTTATGCCGGAATCGGCGCCGGACTTTCAGCCTACGACCTGAAAACAGGAAAAGTGATATGGACCAACACGGACTGGAAACAACGGGAAGGCTCGACCACCACGTTAACCATCGCCGGAGACGTACTAATCAGTGGCACCCAATGGGGAGGACTGTATGGCAACGACATCCGCACTGGCAAACAACTCTGGAAACTCTCGGACAACGGACTCGGCAACCGAGGTGCCTCTCCGGTCTACAGAGACGGAAAATTATGGATCATCTCCTCCAAAAGCTTTTTCCTGATAGAACCTCAAACCGGTAAAGTACTCCAGCAAAAGGAACTGTCCGCCAACCTGGACGTGACATCTACCCCGCTTGTCACCGAACATGAGATTATCTTCGGCAGCGCAGACCGTGGAATCTTCGCTCTCGACAAACCGACTCTTTTCATCAAATGGAGAGCCGAGACTTTACCTTCTCTTGTATACACTGCTCCTTATTCTTCTACGCCACAGGCAGCAGTAGAAACAAGCCCTGTATCTTCACAAGGAATGGTCTATATCGGAGCTTCCGACGGATATTTATACGCCATCGACCAGTCAACAGGGATTATCAAAGACAAGTTGTACTTCGGAGCACCAGTTTTCTCCACAGTAGCAGTATCGGGAAACAGGATGATTGTTTGCGACTTTGCGGGTAATGTTTATTGCCTGTCGTCAAAAGCGGCAGAAGAATAAAGTACATCCCGCCTCACGCAGTTTTCTCCACCCGCAGCGTTGTAATTTAAAGATTATCACGTATCTTTGCCCCTCAATCATAAATACGAGATATGGCTATTACAATCAAGAAAGTCTCCACAAAGAGAGAACTTAAGAAGTTTATTCGCTTTAATTACAGGATGTATAAGGGCAATCCATATTCCGTGCCCGACCTTTACGACGATATGCTCAACACATTCAACAAAAAGAAGAATGCGGCATTCGAGTTCTGTGAAGCCGATTACTTCCTGGCATACCAAGACGACAAAATCGTAGGTCGTGTGGCCGCTATCATCAATAACCGCGCCAACGAAAAGTGGGAATGCAAGAACGTCCGTTTCGGATGGATAGATTTCATTGATGATCCCGAAGTATCATCCGCACTCATCAAGACCGTCGAAGACTGGGGAAAAGAGCGAGGCATGACTCACATCACAGGTCCTCTGGGATTCACCGATTTCGATGCGGAAGGAATGCTGATCGAAGGATTCGACCAGCTCAGCACAATGGCTACTATCTACAACCACCCGTATTACCCCGTACACATGGAGAGACTCGGTTTCGAGAAAGACGCCGACTGGGTGGAATACAAAATCTACATCCCCGATGCCATCCCCGACAAGCACAAGCGTATCTCCGAACTGATTCAACGAAAATACAACCTGAAGATAAAGAAATACACCTCCGGAAGAAAAATAGCCAAAGACTACGGACAGGAAATCTTCGAACTGATGAACGAAGCATACAGCCCGCTCTACGGCTACTCCCCGCTGACGCAACGGCAAATCAACCAGTACGTAAAGATGTATCTCCCGATTCTCGACTTACGGATGGTTACCCTCATTACCGACGCCGACGACAAGCTGGTATGCGTAGGCATCTCCATGCCGTCTCTTGCCGAGGCCCTGCAAAAGTCACACGGCCGTCTGCTCCCTCTAGGATGGTTCTATCTGCTGAAAGCACTGTTCATGAAACGCCGTGCCAAAATGCTTGACCTGCTGCTTGTAGCAGTCAAACCGGAGTACCAGAATAAAGGTGTTAACGCTTTGTTATTTTCCGATTTAATTCCGGTTTATC
>ERZ857998.1161-NODE-1161-length-31810-cov-10.561140_pt1 | contig 31810 bp, 25 predicted proteins | sample MGYA00519954_ERZ857998 | MGnify/ENA primary metagenome ERZ857998 (study PRJEB31778, sample SAMEA3449424) | human gut metagenome | biome: human gut; feature: human-associated habitat; material: faeces | place: United Kingdom | collected 2010/2012 ...
TCATCCGCGAAGTCGCCACCAAGACGAACGACGCCGCCGGTGACGGTACGACCACTGCTACGGTTCTCGCTCAGGCCATCGTTGATGAAGGCATGAAGTTCGTTGCCGCCGGCATGAACCCGATGGACCTTAAGCGCGGCATCGACAAGGCTGTTGCCGCCGCCATCACTGAGCTCAAGAAGCTCTCCAAGCCCACTACGACCAACAAGGAAATCGCTCAGGTTGGCGCCATTTCGGCCAACTCCGATGAAGAAATCGGTCAGATCATTTCCGAAGCCATGGATAAGGTCGGCAAGGAAGGCGTGATTACGGTTGAAGACGGCAAGAGCCTCAAGAACGAACTCGAAGTCGTCGAAGGCATGCAGTTCGACCGCGGCTACGCCTCTTCCTATATGTGCACCGACATGGAGAAGATGGAAGCGGTTCTGGACAATCCGTACATCCTGATTACCGATAAGAAGATCTCGAACATTCAGGAGATCATCACCCTGCTGGAGAGCGTTGTGCAGTCCGGCAAGAAGCTCCTGATCATTGCCGAGGATGTTGAAGGCGAAGCGCTGGCGACGCTGGTTCTGAACAAGCTGCGCGGCACGTTCACCTGCGTTGCGGTCAAGGCCCCCGGCTTCGGCGACCGCCGCAAGGAGATGCTGCAGGATATCGCCATCCTGACCGGCGGCCAGGTCATCAGCGAGGAGCTGGGCCTAACCCTGAAGGATGCCACCGTTGATATGCTGGGCCGTGCCCGTCAGATCAAGGTCACCAAGGAAAACACCATCATCGTGGACGGCATGGGCGACCAGCAGGCCATCAAGGACCGTGTGTCCCAGATCCGCGCCCAGATCGGCGTCACCTCCAGCGAGTACGACAAGGAGAAGCTGCAGGAGCGTCTGGCCAAGCTGGCCGGCGGCGTGGCCGTCATCAAGGTCGGTGCCGCTACCGAGACCGAGATGAAGGAGAAGAAGCTGCGCATCGAGGATGCTCTGAACGCCACCAAGGCCGCCGTTGAGGAAGGCATCGTGGCCGGCGGCGGCACCATCTTCGTCAACGTGATCCCCGCCGTCACCGAGCTGCTGAAGAGCACCGAGGGCGACGAAAAGGTGGGCGTGCAGATGGTGGCCAAGGCGCTGGAGGAGCCCATCCGTCAGATCGCGGCCAACGCCGGTATCGACGGCTCCGTGGTTCTGGAGAAGGTCCGCACCTCCGGCCAGAACGGCTACGGCTTCGACGCCTATAAGGAAGTGTACTGCGACATGATCGCCAACGGCATCGTGGATCCCGCCAAGGTGACCCGCAGCGCCCTGGAGAACGCCGCCAGCGTGTCCGGCATGGTGCTGACCACCGAGTCTCTGGTGGCCGACAAGCCCGAGCCTCCCGCACCCGCTGCCGCTCCCGGCATGGGCGACATGGGCGGCATGTATTGATAACGCGCCGCAAACTTGAGTGGAGTTTCAGCCCCTGGGGCCTGTGTATGCGCAGGCCCCAGGGGCTCTTTCCGCCTCATGGGAAGGTGCCAGTTTTCTTTCAGAGAGCCATCGCACCCAGCACTCTGCACTATTTTTAACAAAATCTTAACGCAAGAGTGGCAAAAAATGTGGTATGGTATGTACCAATAACAACACCTAAACGGAGGAATATCGTACCTATGAATACCTATCGCACTGGTATCGACATTGGCTCCACCACCGTGAAGCTGGTGGTACTGGACGACAACGACAACATCATCTACGGCGATTACCGCCGCCATCAGGCCCACACCCAGCAGACGCTGGCCGACCTGCTGCGGGAAGCGCGGGAGGCCCTGGGCGACTGCGCCCTGCGGCCCGCCATCACCGGCTCCGGCTCCATCAACCTGGGCCGTGCGCTGGACATCCCCTTTGTGCAGGAGGTGGTGGCGGTGGCCTCGGCGCTGGAGCAGCGCTATCCCCAGACGGATGTGGCCATCGAGCTGGGCGGCGAGGACGCCAAGATCATCTATTTCACCGGTGGCCTGGAGGAGCGGATGAACGGCGTGTGCGCCGGCGGCACCGGCTCCTTCATCGACCAGATGGCCGCCCTGCTGCAGACCGACGCCAAGGGCCTTAACGACGCGGCGGCGGACTATCAGGAGCTGTACACCATCGCCGCCCGGTGCGGCGTGTTCGCCAAGACCGACATCCAGCCTCTCATCAACGAGGGCGCTACCCGTGCCGATCTGGCCGCCTCTATCTTTCAGGCGGTGGTGAACCAGACCATCTCCGGCCTTGCCTGCGGTAAACCCATCCGGGGCTGCGTGGCCTTTCTGGGCGGGCCGCTGCACTTCCTACCGGAGCTGAAAAAGGCCTTTATCCGCACGCTGAAGCTGACGCCGGAAAACATCGTGGATCCGGACAACTCCCACCTGTTCGCCGCCATGGGCGCGGCGCTGGAGACGGAGGCTGGCACGGCGGCACGGCCCATCGGGGAGCTGATCGACCGTCTGGCCCAGGGCGTCACCATGGCCTTCGAGATCAAGCGCCTGCCGCCGCTGTTCGCGGACAAGGCGGAATACGACGCCTTCTGTGCCCGCCACGCCCACGCGGTGGTAGCCAAGGCCGATCTGGATACATACGAGGGTGACTGCTTCCTGGGCATCGACGCAGGCTCCACCACCACCAAGCTGGCCCTGACCGGCGCGGAGGGGGAGCTTCTGTGGTCCTACTACGCCAACAACAGCGGCAGCCCCATCCGGACCGCCATGGACGCCATGGCCCAGCTTGCCCGCCTGCTGCCGCCCACGGCCCGCATCGCCCACTCCTGCTCCACCGGCTATGGCGAGGCGCTGCTGAAGGCCGCCTTCCACCTGGACGAGGGCGAGGTGGAGACCATTGCCCACACCACGGCGGCGGCCTTCTTTGACCCGCAGGTGGACTGCGTGCTGGACATCGGCGGACAGGACATGAAGTGCATCCGGCTGAAAAACGGCACCGTGGACAGCGTGATGCTCAACGAGGCCTGTTCCTCCGGCTGCGGCTCGTTTTTGGAAAATTTTGCCAATTCCTTGGGGTTTACGGCGGCGCAGTTCGCTGACGAGGCGCTGTTTGCCCAACATCCGGTGGATCTGGGCACCCGCTGCACCGTGTTCATGAACTCCAACGTGAAGCAGGCCCAGAAGGAGGGCGCGGCGGTGTCGGATATCTCCGCCGGACTTGCCTACTCCGTCATCAAGAACGCCCTGTTCAAGGTCATCAAGCTGGCCGACGCCCATGAGCTGGGCCGCCACATCGTGGTGCAGGGCGGCACCTTCTATAATAAGGCGGTGCTGCGGGCCTTTGAGCGTATCGCCGGTGTGGACGCGGTGTGCCCCGATATCTCCGGACTGATGGGCGCCTTCGGCGCGGCGCTGATCGCCCGTGACCGCTATCACGGCCAGCCCACGGAGACGCTGGACTTCGCCCACATCGCCGCTCTGACCTATACGGCGAAAACCGCCCGCTGCGGCGGGTGCGAGAATAACTGCCTGCTGACGGTGAACACCTTCTCCGACGGCGGCCGCTATATCTCCGGCAATCGCTGCGAAAAGCGGGTGAAGAACCCCAACGCCGCCCAGCCCGGTACCAACCTGATGGCCTATAAGCGACAGCGGCTGTTTGGCTATCCGGCGCTTTCGGAGGAAGAAGCCACGCGCGGTGTCATCGGCATCCCGCGGGTGCTGAACCTGTATGAAAACTTCCCCTATTGGGCCACCTTCTTCCGCAAGCTGGGCTTCCGGGTGGTGGTGTCCCCCTTCTCCACCCGGGCCATCTACGAGATGGGCATGGAGTCCATCCCCTCCGAGTCGGAGTGCTATCCCGCCAAGCTGGCCCACGGCCATGTAGAATGGCTGGTGCAGCATGGGATCACCACCATCTTCCACCCCTGCGTGTTCTATGAGTATCAGGAGACGAAGGACGCCCAGAATCACTATAACTGCCCCATGGTGGTGTCCTACCCCGAGAACCTGAAAAACAACGTGGAGGCCATCACCTCCGGACAGGTGCGGTATATCCGGCCCTTCATCGCCTTTACCGGCGAGAAAACGGCGGAGGATCGGCTGGTGAAGCTGTGCCGCGACGTGTGGAGCATCCCCGCCGCCGAAGTCCGCGCCGCCGCCCGTGCCGCGTGGGCGGAGCAGCGTCGGGCCAAGGAGGACATCCGGGCCGAGGGCCGCCGCTGCCTTGCGGAGATGGAGCGCGGCGGCAAGCGTGGCGTGGTGCTGGCGGGACGGCCCTACCACATCGACCCGGAGATCAACCACGGCATCCCGGAGCTCATCGCCTCCTACGGCCTGTATGTGTTCACCGAGGACAGTCTGCCCCTGGACACCCCGCCCCAGCGTCCCCTGCGGGTGGTGGATCAGTGGGTGTTCCACTCCCGGCTGTACGCCGCGGCGGAGTTCGTGGGCAGACGGGACGATCTGGAGCTGGTGCAGCTCTTCTCCTTCGGCTGCGGCCTGGACGCCGTCACCACCGATCAGGTGTGTGAGATCCTGGAAAAGTGCAATAAGCTCTATACCGTGCTGAAGATCGACGAGGTGAACAACCTGGGCGCGGCCCGTATCCGCGTCCGCAGCCTGCTGGCCGCCATGAACATGCGGCGTGAGCAGCACATCTGCGCCAGGCCGGTGCCGCTGGATTACCACCGCACCGAGTTCACCAAGGAGATGTTCGACCAGGGCTATACCATTCTGGCGCCCCAGATGTCCCCCATCCACTTTGACGTGATCGAGCCGGTGTTCCGCCGCCACGGCTACCATGTGGAGATTTTGAACAACGCCACCAGGAAGGCGGTGGACGTGGGCTTGCAGTACGTCAACAACGACGCCTGCTATCCCTCCATTCTGTCGGTGGGACAGCTGATGGAGGCGGTGCTGTCAGGCCGGTACGATACCGATAAGCTGGCCCTCATCATGTCCCAGACCGGCGGCTGCTGCCGGGCCAGCAACTATGTGGCCTTTATCCGCCGGGCTCTGGACAAGGCGGGCCTCAGCCATATCCCCGTCATTTCCCTCAACGCCAACGGCATGGAGAAGAACGAGGGCTTCCGCATCTCCCCCGCCATGCTGCTGTCCGCCCTGCGGCAGCTGACCTTCGGCGACCTTCTCATGCGGTGCCTGTACCGCACACGACCCTATGAGGCCGTGCCCGGCTCCGCCAACGCCCTCCACGCCAAGTGGCGGGACATCGCCATTGCCTACGCCATGGGGGAGAAGACCGGCTATACCTACGGCGGCATCTGCCGGGGCATCGTGGCGGATTTCGACGCCCTGCCGCTGAATGAGAGTCTCCGCAAGCCCCGCGTGGGCATCGTGGGCGAAATTCTGGTGAAGTACATGCCTCTGGCCAACAACTACTTAGTCGACCTGCTGGAGCAGGAGGGCGCGGAGGCGGTAGTGCCCGATCTCACCGACTTCCTCATCGAGTGCATCTATCAGCAGAGCTACAAGCACGACTACCTGGGCACCGGCTGGACCTCCAGCCTGCTGGCCAGGGTGGGCACCGACGGCATTGAGGCCGTCCGCAGGCCCGCGGTGGAGGCACTGAAGGCCAGCCGCCGCTTCGACCCGCCCACGCCCATGGCCCATATCGCCGACCTGGCCAAGCCGTTCCTGTCGCTGGGCAACCAGTACGGCGAGGGGTGGTTTCTGTGCGGCGAGATGGCGGAGCTGCTGACGGAGGGGGTGCCCAATATCGTGTGCATCCAGCCCTTTGCGTGTCTGCCCAACCATGTGGTGGGCAAGGGCGTCATCAAGGCGCTGAAGGCCGCCTATCCCCAGGCCAACATCGCCGCCGTGGACTATGACCCCGGCGCCAGCGAGGTGAACCAACTGAACCGCATCAAGCTGATGCTGTCGGCGGCCAAGAAGAATATGGCATAAAAATGAGAGCGTCCCGCCGGGACGCTCTCTTCTCTTTCTCACTCTATATGCGGGGGATATCTTACGCCAGGAAGCCCTTCAGGATGGTATCCTCGGCCTCCTCGGAGGTCAGGCCCAGGGTCTCCAGCTTCAGCAACTGATCACCGGCGATCTTGCCGATGGCCGCCTCATGGATCAGCTGCGCCTCGGTGGAGTTGGCGGTGATGGCGGGGATGGACTCGATCTTGGCCTCGCCCATGATGATGGAGTCGCACTGGACATGGCCGAAGCACTTGGCGTTGCCCACCATCACCGGGTGGAACACCTGGTGGGAGCGATCCTGGGCCACGGAGCGGGAGATGACCCGGCCCTTGGCGTCGTCGCCGTTGAGCTGGATGGTCATGTCGCTCTCGGCCATCTGGTCGCCGTGGGTCAGCAGACGCTCGGTGACCACCACCTCGCTGCCGGCCTCGCAGAAGAAGTCGGTCTCACGCTTGGTGGAGTCGATGCCCCGGATCTGGATGGTGTCCATCTGCATGGTGGAATTCTCGCCCAGATACACCACCGTCTTGGGGTTCATGATGTTGCCGCCGGTCTGACCGGCGTCCTTTTCGCCGTAGTGCTTCTCGATGTAGTGCACGCGGCTGTTTTTGCCGATGTGGAAGGTGTGGAGGCCGTCGTGGCGGCTCTCGTTGCAGCCGGAGTTGTGGATGCCGCAGCCCGCCACGATCTCCACGTCGCAGTCGTCGGGCACATAGAAGTCGTTGAACACCAGCTCACTGACGCCGGTCTTGCTGATGATGACGGGGATATAGCACTTCTCGCCCTTGGTACCGGGCTTGAACTTCACGTCGATACCGGACTTGCCGTCCTCGCGGGGCAGAATGTCGATATGCTCGGTGGACTGTCTGGCCTCGCAGCCGGAGTCCTTGCGGATGTTGAAGGCGCCCACCGGCTTTCCGGTCAGGTCGGCGATCTTTTCCAACAGCTTCGCGTCGATCTCAGTGATCACAGGGACGCCTCCTTTCTCTCGATCACGGGGCAGCCGCCCAGTGTGTCGGCCAAAATCAGGGGGAACACTTCCTCCGTATTGCCCCGGTGGGCGATCTGGCCATTGGCGATGACCACGATCTCGTCGGCCAGGCGGATGATCCGCTCCTGGTGGGAGATGATGATCATGGTGGCCTTGCCCTCCTGATGGATCTGCTCGAAGGTCTCGGTCAGCCGGGCAAAGCTCCACAGGTCGATGCCGGCCTCCGGCTCGTCGAAGATCATCAGGTCGCTGTGCCGGGCCAGGATGGTGGCGATCTCGATACGCTTCACCTCGCCGCCGGACAGGGACACGTCCACCTCGCGGTCCAGGTAATCGTTGGCGCACAGGCCCACCTTGGTGAGATACGCGCAGCAGCGATCCTTGCTGAGCTTCTCCTCGCCCGCTGCCAGCAGCAGCAGATCGTGAACGGTGATACCCTTGAAGCGGGGTGGCTGCTGGAAGCCGTAGCTGATGCCCTTCTTCGCCCGCTCGGTGATGGACAGGCCCGTGATATCCTCGCCGTTATAGAGGATCTGGCCGCCGGTGGGCTGCACCAGACCCATGATGATCTTGGCCAGGGTGGTCTTGCCGCCGCCATTGGGGCCGGTAAACACCATCAGTCGGTGGTCGGGAATGGTGATGGAGATATCCTTGATGATATCCATCTCGCCCTCAGGCGTGGATACGCGATAGGAAATATGCTTCAATTCCAGCATGGAATCTTCCTCCTCAAACTGAACTGTCAAAACCGGCGTTTTCTGTCAGAAAGCGGGCCGTTTTGACAAACCTGGGATATTATATCAGAGAATGTGACAGAAATCAATCGGTTTCGCCATTTTCCTCCACCATAAGCTGGGCCAGTGTGGCGTTGTCCAGATAGTCCCGGATCACCTGATCCAGCCCCTGCCACAGTGCCCGGGTGCGGCATGCCCCCGCCATTTCGCAGGGCTGCGCCTCGTCCTCCACGCACTGCACCGGGGCCAGCGGCCCCTCGATGGCCCGCAGCAGCGGCCCGATGCGGTACTCCTCCGGCGGCAGCGTCAGCCGGTAGCCGCCGCCCCGGCCGTGGGTGCCGTCCACGAAGCCCGCCTTGGACAGGGTGGTCATGATGCTCTCCAGATACTTCTGGCTGATGCCCTGCCGCTGGGCCACCGTCCGCAGGGGGATATAGCCCTCCTCCTGGTGCTCCGCCAAGTCCACCATCACCCGCAGCGCATAGCGCCCCTTCGTCGAGATCATCATACCGATACGCCGTCCTTTCCGCTTTTTTCTTCATTATAGGCGGTTTTGCCTACCGTGTCAATGGGTGGCACCTTCGGCGCATATGGCATAGTATGGCACGGGATGGGATGGCGCATACATGGGAACGGTGTTTCGCGGCTGCGGCCGCGAGGGGATGTTCCGCGCCCCGGCGCGGGTCACTTTTGGCCGCTGTCCCAAAAGTGACCAAAAGGACAGCTTAAACCTGCGGTTTAAGAATCCGCCCGCGCTGTACCTGTTGCGAATTTGTGATTCATTACCACGCGTTCACAGAACACGGCAATTATCGCAGCGTGTGACGTATCGACTTTCTTCTTGCGCCGCTGCCGCTCACTGTTGCGACGGTAGCCGCTGAAGCGCTGTACGGCGGGGCGTCGGGGACGCCGCCCCCTACGAATGGGTACGGCAGAACTCTGTAGGGGCCGGCGTCCCCGACGGCCCGTCATACAATTCTTATCCCCCAAAAAGGAGGCCACTATGGACAACGAGCTGTACGATTACCGCAAATACGACCAGATCTGGAAGCGGGTCAACCCCCAGGAGAACCCCTATCCCGAAGCTCGCGGCGGCATCGCCCCGCGGCAGGACGGCGACGCCGTCCCGCCGGTGTATCAGACGCTGCTGCGGGAGGAGCTGCGCCACATGCAGGAGGTCCTGCGGGTACTGGAAAACGCCCTTGCATAATGCGGCGGCGCGTGATACAATAGGGCATCATTTCAGGCGCAATACGCCAAAAATATACACAAAAGGAGATTGCCGCAATGAAGGAAGTTATCAGCCGGGATGCCGCTTTGGCGGCATTGAAGGAGTACAATCACGAGCCGTTCCATATCCAGCACGCCCTGACGGTCGAGGGTGTCATGCGCTGGTATGCCAACGAACTGGGCTACGGCGAGGACGCGGATTTCTGGGCCACCGCCGGACTGCTGCACGATATCGACTTTGAGATGTGGCCGGAGCAGCACTGCCTGAAGGCCCCGGAGCTGCTGGAGAAGGCGGGCTGCGACGCCGACCTGATCCACGCGGTGTGCAGCCATGGCTACGGCCTGGTGTGCGATGTGGAGCCGGTACATGAGATGGAGAAGGTGCTGTTTGCCGCCGACGAGCTGACGGGCCTGATCGGCGCCGCCGCCCGCATGCGCCCCAGCAAGAGCGTCATGGACATGGAGGTCAGCAGCCTGAAAAAGAAGTTCAAGGACAAGAAGTTCGCCGCCGGCTGCTCCCGCGACGTGATCACCACCGGCGCCGAGCGTCTGGGCTGGACGCTGGAGGAGCTGATGGAAAAGACCATTCTCGCCATGCGCAGCTGCGAGGAGAGCATCAACCAGGCCATGGCCGCGCTGTAAGCGCTTCATAAGAGCAAGATAAAGAAGTGCCGCCCGTTGGGCGGCACTTCTTTATCTCTTATTCAAAGGTCAGCGGGGTGTGCTGGCAGATCTCCCGGACCTTGGCCTGCAGCGCCTTCAGATCCTCGAAGGTCTCCGGCTTCTTCCGGGGATCCCGCAGCAGCGCCGCCGGATGGTACAGGGCCATCATCAGCGTGCCGTTCCGGTCAAAGAACTGGCCGTGCTCCTGGCTGATCTTGAAGTCCGGCTTGATCAGCTCCATGGCGCTGATGCGGCCCAGACACACGATGATCTTGGGCTTCATCAGCCGCACCTGGGCCCGGAGATAGCCCCGGCAGGCATCCTTCTCCGTGTTCAGGGGGTCCCGGTTCTCCGGCGGGCGGCACTTGACGGAGTTGGTGATATAGATATTCTGCCGGTGCAGGCCGATCATGGCCAGCATGTCGTCCAGCAGCTTGCCGCCCCGGCCCACAAAGGGTTCACCCTGCAGATCCTCGTTGGCGCCGGGCGCTTCGCCGATGAACAGCACCTCGGCGTTGGGGTCGCCCACGCCGAACACCACCTGGGTACAGGTCTGCCGCAGCTGGCACGCCTGACATTTCAGACAGGTCTCTCTCAGTTCCTCCCACGCGGTCATTTCACTCTCGCCTCCATCCAATTCCAGATCGTCTCATACACCTCAGTCCGGTGCGCCTTCTCGTTCAGCAGCTCGTGCCGCAGTCCGGGGTACAGCTTCAGCGTACAGTCGGCCACCCCGGCGTGGCGGAACGCCTGATACGTCTGGCGCACACCGGCGCCCATGCCGCCCACGGGGTCATCCTCGCCGGAGATCAGCAGGATGGGCGTCTCCCGATCCATCTTCCGCAGGTTGCCGGGCCGCTGGTTGAAGCGGATGCCCCACAGCATCTCGTGGAACAGGCCCACGGTGGCGTCATGGCCGCACAGGGGGTCGGCGATGTAGTTGTCCACATTCTCCTCATCCGCCGACAGCCAGTCGTATTCGGTGCGGTTGGGCTTGAAGGTCTTGTTGTACGTGCCGAAGGCCAGGGCCGTCACCGTGGCGTTGGTGGACGCCGCGTCCCGCCGGGCCAGCGTTCCCGCCAGGGCAAGACCGCCCGCCAGCGCGGCAGGGCTCTGCCACCCGGTGCCCATCAGGACGGCGGCTTTCACCGTGCCGGGATAGCGGATGAGATAGGTGCGGCTGAGGAAGGAGCCCATGGAGTGGCCCATCAGCAGCAGCGGCAGATGGGGGTACTGCTCCTTCAGCCGGGTGTGCAGCACATACACGTCGTCCACCGGCGTGTTCCAGGTGCTGCCGTCGCCGAAATACACCGGCGTGCCGCCCTCGGGCAGGGACTTGCCGTGGCCCAGGTGGTCGTGGCCCACCACGATGACGCCGTGACCGTTGAGGAACCGGGCAAAATCGTCATAACGGTCGATGTGCTCCGCCACGCCGTGGACCAGCTGCAGCACCGCCACCGGCGCCACATCCTCCGGCACCCACGAGATGCCGTGCAGCCGCGTTTTCCCGTCGCTGGAAAGAAACGTGAAGTCAGTCTTATTTGTCATGGCAATTCCGTCCTTCCTGTGATATACTGGTTATTACTATTATATCCATCATACCACAGCAAACCACACTTGAAAAGGGGGATTTGTCATGGCTTCCTACATCCTGGCACTGGATCAGGGCACCACCAGCTCCCGCGCCATCGTTTTCGACAAGCAGGGCGGCATCGTGGGCCGGGGCCAGTATCCCTTCACCCAGCACTATCCTCTGGCCGGCTGGGTGGAGCACGACCCCATGGAGATCTGGCGTACCCAGGCCCAGGCAGCGGCGGATGCCATCGCCGGACTGCCCGCCGGGAGCATCGCCGGCATCGGCGTCACCAACCAGCGGGAGACCACCATCATCTGGGACAAGACCACCGGCGTGCCGATATACAACGCCATCGTGTGGCAGTGCCGCCGCACGGCGGAGCTGTGCGAGGAGCTGAAGCGCCGGGGCCTCAGTGAGCGGATCCAGTCCACCACCGGATTGCTGATCGACGCCTATTTCTCCGCCACCAAGATCCGCTGGATCCTGGACAACGTCCCCGGCGCGCGGCAGAAGGCGGAGCAGGGACAGCTCCTCTTCGGCACGGTGGAGACCTGGCTCATCTGGCAGTTGACCGGCGCCCACGTCACCGACTATTCCAACGCCAGCCGCACCATGCTGTTCGATATCCATGCCCTGCGGTGGGATGCTGAGCTGTGCGGCATGCTGGGCATCCCCATGTGCATGCTGCCCCGGTGCGTGGGCAATTCGGAGGCATACGGCACGGTGAAGGAGGGCATCCCCGGACTGGAAGCCCTGGCAGGCGTGCCGGTGTGCGGCGCGGCAGGCGACCAGCAGGCCGCCCTGTTCGGCCAGACCTGCTTCCATGCGGGCGACGCCAAGAACACCTACGGTACCGGCTGCTTCACCCTAATGAACGTGGGCGGCAAGCCCGTCCGCAGCCGCGCGGGTCTGGTGACCTCCGTGGCCTGGAGCGTGAATGGCACCGTCACCTATGCCCTGGAGGGCAGCGTCTTCAACGGCGGCAGCACCATCCAGTGGCTGCGGGACGAGCTGCATTTGATCGACTCCGCCCCGGAGTGCGACCGTCTGGCGGAATCGGTGGACAGCAGCGGCGGCGTCATCGTGGTGCCCGCCTTCACGGGACTGGGCGCGCCCTATTGGGACATGTACGCCCGGGGCGCGATCCTGGGCGTCACCCGGGGCACGGGCCGGGCCCACATCGCCCGGGCGGTACTGGAGGCCATCGCCTTCCAGGTCACCGACCTGATGCTGGCCATGCGGCAGGACGCGGGCTGCGACATCACCTGCCTGCGGGCCGACGGCGGCGCCAGCGTCAGCAACATCCTGCTGCAGATGCAGGCCGACCTGCTGCGCATCCCGGTGGATCGCCCCGCCATGGTGGAGACCACCGCCTTCGGCGCGGCGGCGCTGGCAGGACTGAACTGCGGCATGTGGGAGAGCCTGGAGGAGCTGTCGGCCCTGCGCCGCAGCGACCGGGTGTTCACCCCCCAGCGGGTGCAGGCGGAATGCGACGACGCCTACCGCATGTGGAAGCGGGCGGTGCAGAGAGCGGGAGATTGGATCGAGCACTAAAAATACTGGCGAAAAATAATCTGAATGATTCGCGGCGTCTGCGCCGCGAACTCTGCGAGGCTTTCTTTGCGCATTGATTAACATTTGATGAATTTCGCCCGGAAAGCCTTGCAAAATCGCCATCCAATGGCTATAATCAGCCTTAATGAAGCCCGGAACATATTCTGAAAGGAGATCATCCTATGTCATTCTTTGATAACATCACCGAAAAAGCCAAGCAGTATGCCAGCATCGCCGCCGACAAGGCCAAGGACGTGGCCGAAGCCGCCGCCGATAAGGCGAGAGACGTGAAGGAGACCGCCCAGCTCACCATGGCCATCAAGTCCGAGCAGCGCGAGATGGACAAGAACTACCGGGCCATCGGCCAGTGGTTCGTCTCTGAGTATCAGGGCGAGATCCCCGACGCCGTGAAGGACGTCGTGGCCGCCATCGAGGCCAGCAAGGCCAAGGTGGAGGAGATGGAGGCCGCCCTGGCCGAGAAGCCCCACACCGAGATCGAGATCACCATTGAGAAGGACAGCGACGCCGCTCCCGAGCTGAAGTCCTGCCCCGTGTGCGGCACCGCCACCAACTCCAAGTTCTGCCCAGAGTGCGGCGCAGAGGTGGATCCCCAGCCCGCAGCTCCCGCCGAGCCCGCAGCCGAAGCGGAGTCCGAGACCCCCGCGGAGCCCCAGGAATAACTGACCCGGCAAAAAGGGCCGTCTGCCATGGCAGACGGCCCTTTTTTCTTGCCTTTTTCTCCGGTTTCGTGTATGCTGGTGATGGTACCATCAGTTGACAAGGAGGTGCGCGCCATGACGCTTTTGCAGATGAGCTACATTCTGGAGATCGACCGCTGCGGCTCCATCAATCGGGCGGCCCAGAACCTGTTCGTGTCCCAGTCCGCCCTGTCCAGCGCCATTGCCGAGGTGGAGAAGGAGCTGGGCATCACCATCTTCCACCGCTCCAACCGGGGCGTGGCGCTGACGGAGGACGGCAGGGAGCTGCTGAACCAGATCACCCCCATCGTGGAGCGCAGCCGCAAGATCACCCGCTATTACAGCGAGCGCAAGGCGGAAAACCGGGTCAGCCTCTCCATCGCCGCCCAGCGCTACCCCTTCTGCGCCAAGGCGTTCGTGGAGTTCCTGCACCTGCGGGAGGAGCCCCGCATCGAGGTCAGCTTCAAGGAGGTGGAGATGTCCGCCGTGATCGAGCAGGTGGCCCAGCAGCAGAGCGACCTGGGTGTCATCTTCGTCTCCGACATGACGGAGCACTTCATCCGCCGCATTTTAGAGGGCCGGAACCTGGAGTTCCACCAGTTGGCCCGGCTGCGGCCCCATGTGTTCATGCGCCGGGGCCATCCCCTGTCCGGCGAGGCGTCGGTGACGCCGGAGCAACTCCACCAGTACCCTTACGCTGCCTTTACCCAGAGCGACACCAACCTCAACTACGCCGAGGAGGTGGTGGTGGGCACCGCCGCCGACTTCAACCAGGTGGTCTATGTGTCTGACCGGGCCACCATTTACAGCGTCATCGCTCACACCAACTGCGTCTCCACCGGAAGCGGCGTGCTGCCGGAGGGCTTCGGCGACGACCGGCTGGTGACGGTGCCCCTGACGGGCCAGCACGACATGCGCCTGGGCTACATCAAGCTCCGCTCCGTCCCCCTCAGCGAGTCGGGCAAGGAATTCGTGGATATTCTGCAGCAGATACTGAAGGAATTGGAATAATGCACACAATAACGAAAAAAGAGAGCCTTGCGGCTCTCTTTTTTATGGGGTCATTTTCGGAGGTGCTTAGAACTCCTTCTTCTTGCCCAGCACCGCACCGGTACCGGCCATGGACACCAGCATCATACCGGCATAGATGACCACACCGGCGTCCGCGGTCTTGGCGGAGGACACGGTCTTGCTGGGAGCGGGACGCTTACCGCCGCCACCGGTGGGAGGCGTGATGTTGTCGAAGCCGCTGGTCAGCGTAATACGGCCCGAACCGGCAGCGTTCTCATAGTTCAGGAGATAGCCCTTCAGCGCCTTGAGCGGGCTGTTGGCCGAGGCAATATCGGGCAGCTGATTGTTGTTGGTATCCGCAAAGCTCTTCACATAGGCCGCCATAGCCAGATAGTCCTCGCACAGGCCGTCCAGCACCAGCGTGGCGCCCGCAAACATGGCAAAGCCGTCACCCAGGTTGCGCAGGGTGTAGTTGCTGCCGCCCAGCGTATAGATCTTATCCAGCACCAGCGCCTCATACGCGCCGGTGGCCTTGTTGAACACCTTCACATCATAGACGCGGTACTGCCCGGTGGGGCCGCCGGTCCATACATTCTTCTCGTCCATCTGCACGGTGCTCTTGATGGCGGTGTTGATCTTATAGGTCAGACCGGCCACATGCAGGAAGCCGCCGTTCTCCGCATCCGGAGTAACACGGGCGCCCCATTCCAGCGCGTCCAGGATCTGCTGGCCGGTCACCTTCATGGCGCACAGCACGTTGCCGAAGGTGTTGATGGTCTTGCAGGTCTTATACGTCCACTGACCGGCCGCCGCACCGGAGCGGATACCGCCGCCGTTCATAATGGCCACATCGCAGCCGACACTCTTATACTCATTATTGATATACCAGTAATATGCGTCGGCGTTCAGGTCGCCCATGTTGGTTGCCTGCTTGCGGACAGCACGGTCACCGTTGGCATCCTTGTCCGTAAAGGTGATCTCGCTTTCGGCGATCACTTCGCCCAGCTTATCATCCACCTGGCCGATCCATTTGTCCTGCATCGCCTTGACAGTAGTGTTGACATTGTTGTATTCACTGAGCAGCTCGGTGTCAATGTTACCGTCAGCGTCGATGGTCAGCACGCCAACATTCTTGAGGTAGGAGCCCGTCTGGGTCAGGACAACATCCTTGCCGTCCTTATCCTTTACGAGTTCCTTTGCCATTTTGGTGTGGGAATGGCCGTCGATGAAGGCGTCCAGACCGGTGGTGTTGGCGATCACTTCTCTAGAAGTCCAGGGGCTGGAGGAGGGATCGACACCCAGGTGGCCCAGGGCGATGATGTAATCGGCGCCGGCAGCCTTGGCATTTTCAATGGCGGCCTGCACATCGGCATACAGAGCCTGGCCATCCGCGCCGCCGGAGATCCCATAGATGTAGTTGCCGTTGTCATCCTGGAAGTACTTGGGGGTGGACTTGGTGAAGGATTCCGGCGTGGTGATGCCCACAAAGGCTACTTTCACGCCGTTGGACAGCGTACGAACCATATAAGGAGACAGCACGAGATCACCGCGAGTGCCGTCTGCATTCACATGATAGAAGTTGCAGGAGACATACGGAATGCCCCCATTGTTCTTCATATCGGACACAGCCAGTGCGCGCTCCATGCCGTAGTCGAACTCATGGTTGCCCAGCGTGGCCACGTTATAGCCGGCTGCGGACATCAAACTCATAATGGCGGCGCCCTGATCCATTCCGCCGTAAGCGGTGCCCTGGATATGGTCACCGGCATCCACCAGCAGCACATCGTTGCCCTCTTTGATCTTGTCCTCCTTCAGGGCCGCGACGTGGGCATAGGTCAAAGCATTGGGCTGTGTCAGGTTGCCGTCTTTATCCTTGACCGTGTCGTTGTCGATGTAGGTATGTACATCGTTGGTGTAGATGATCATAATCTTTCCCGCGGGAGCAGCCGGGGTCTCTCCGCCGGGCGTGGCCGGGGTCTCGTTGCCGGGCGTGGTCGGGGTCTCCTCACCGCCGCCGGAGTTCGCGGGAGCGGGATCGGAATTCGCGGGTTCCTCAGTTCCCACCGGCGTACCGGGCGTGGGATCGGGGTCGTCGGCCCAGGCGGCGGACACCGTCAGAGACAGCATCATCGTCAGGGCCAGCAGGATCGCTAATACTCTGCACATTCTCTCGTCCTCCTTCGTTTCATTGGTGCGGCATACTCCGTGCCCGCAGACGGCACGCACCGCTTTTCGCTTCTATTTTACCTGTTTATGGCGCAAAATGAAAACATTTTTTGCGGATATCGTGTAAAATTTCCGCCCGCGTTTTTGTGAATACTATCAAAAAAATAATCGTGAGAGGAAAAAGGGGGCCAGCGGCCCCCTTTTTTGCTTGTGCGGAAACCTTCCTTACAGCTGGGCCAGGGCCTGCTCCAGGTCGGCGATGATGTCCTCGGCATTCTCCAGACCGGCGGACAGGCGGATCAGACCGCCGGGGATGCCGGAGGCGGCCAGCTCCTCCTCGGTATAGGTGGAGTGGGTCATGGAGGCGGGATGCTCGATCAGCGTCTCGGCGTCGCCCAGGGAGACGGCCACGGTGATCAGATGCAGGGCGTTGACCAGCTTGGTACCGGCAGCGCGGCCGCCCTTGACCTCGAAGCTCAGCATGCCGCCGAAGTCCTTCATCTGGCGCACGGCGATGTCGTGGCCCACATGGTTCTTCAGGCCGGGATAGTACACCTTCTCCACGGCGGGGTGCTGATCCAGGAACTCGGCGATGGCCTTGGCGTTGGCGCAGTGGCGCTCCATGCGGATCTCCAGGGTCTTGAGGCCGCGGAGGATCAGATAAGCGGCGAAGGGATCCATGACCGCGCCGGTCATGTCCTTCAGGCCGAACATGCGGACCTCACCGATGAAGTCGGCCTTGCCCACCACGAAGCCCGCGATCACGTCGCCGTGGCCGTTCAGGTACTTGGTGGCGGAGTGCACCACCACGTCTGCGCCCAGCTCCAGCGGCCGCTGGAGGTACGGGGAAGCGAAGGTGTTGTCGCAGATGACCTTGATGTCCTTGTTGTAGCCGTGGGCCAGTGCCGCCACGGCGGAGATGTCCGCGATCTTCAGGTTGGGGTTGGCGGGCGTTTCCAGATACACCGCGCAGGTGTTGGGCTTCAGCGCCTTGCGCACGGCATCCAGGTCGGAGGTGTCCACAAAGCTGACCTCCACGCCGTAGCGGGTCATGCCGTGGTTCAGAAGGGCGAAGGTGCAGCCGTACAGGGTGCCGTCGGCCACGATATGCTTGCCGGCGCCGGCTACGGTCCACAGCGCGGAGGAGATGGCACCCATGCCGGAGGCGGCGGCCACGCAGGCCTCACCGCTTTCCAGGGCAGCGACCTTGGCCTCCAGCACCGAGGTGGTGGGGTTGGAAAGGCGGGTGTAGATATAGCCCGCTTCTTCACCGGCGAAGCGGCGCCCGCCCTGCTCACAGCTGTCAAATACGAAGGTGGAGGTCTGGAAAATAGGGGTGGTCAGTGCGCCGTACTGGGTGTCCTTCACGTTTCCGGCGTGAATGGCTTTTGTACCGAAGCCGCAATCCTTGTTCAGCATGGGTCGTCCTCCTTGCACTATAATGTAACAATAAAGTGTACAGGACCATACGGCCCTTTGTCATAAGGGTAACATATCTGAACCCGACGGTGGTAACGGCAAAATGCGCCAGCTCGCTATCAATTGGAATTGTAGCTAAAACAGATAATTTCGGAATATATTTTTGTGCAGAATGCTGTATTGCGGGGAAAACACAAAAAAATTTAGCGGAAATTAGACATCGCGCCGAAAAATACGGCAAAATGGCGGCGGATTTTTGTCGGGGAACATGATAAATGAAACAGATAACGATGGGCGCGATTTGCGGGAAACGGTTGCCATTTCCGCCGGAATGTGGTATAAGAGAGACAGAGAGTGCGCCCGGTGTCCGCCGGGTACATGCAGCTTACAGGAGGTCATCACCATGAAGAAGATCATTGCCACCACCAATGCCCCCGCCGCCATCGGTCCCTATTCCCAGGCCATCGACTGCGGCAGCTTCCTGGTCACGTCCGGCCAGGTGCCCTTTGACCCGGCTACCGGCGAGTTCGTCCCCGGCGGCATTACCGAGCAGACCCGTCAGGTACTCACCAACATCAAGGCCATCCTTGAAGCCGCCGGTCTGACCATGGACAATGTGGTCAAGACCACCGTATTCCTGCAGAGCATGGGCGACTTCGCCGCCATGAACGCGGTCTACGCTGAGTTCTTCACTGAGGGGCAGTACCCTGCCCGCAGCGCCGTGGAGGTCGGTGCGCTGCCCCGGGGCGCACTGGTGGAGATCGAAACCATCTGCGTGAAGTAAAGAATCCGGCAAATAAAGAGAGCCGCCCCTTAGGGGCGGCTCTCTTTATGCCTCCTGGTTCAATTCCGAGACGATATCCTTCAGAATGGCGATGAACTTCTCGCCGTAGTCCGTCAGCGGTACGTCCCGGGGCCGTATGACCCCAAGGCGCATATCCGGCACGTCGCCGATCAGCGGCAGCGTCATCAGCCGGTCGTCGCCGTAGCCGTCCGGCAGTACGCCGCTGCCGGTGGAAACGCAGTCCGTGTGGGCCATGACATTGTAGGCCGTGGCGCGGTCGCTGACGGACACTACCCGGTCAAACTCCGCGCCGGTGCCCACCACCGCCTCCTCGGCGAAGTGGTAGTTGCTGTCTGACTGGGTAAATACCGCGTAGGGGTAGGCATACAGCTGCTCCAGGCGCACGGCGCGTTCGCCGGACAGGGGGTGGCCCTTCCGCAGAAACACCCGGGGGCGGATGTCCACCAAAGGCTGGAACGTCAGGTTCTTCTCCCGCAGGATACGGCCGATGAAATGCTCTGTCATGTCCGACACGAAGATGATGCCGAAGGCGCTGCGCCGCGCCGTCACCTCGTCGATGACCGCCGCCATCTCCATCTCCTTGAAGCTCACCTGGATATGCGGCTCGTCCAGCAGGTGCAGGAACTCCACGAATGCCTTGGCGCAGAAGGGATAGCGCTGTGATGCCACCGACAGGGATACCCGGTCGGCAGCCCGGCGCTCACTGTAATAGCGCTCCAGCTTCCGGCTGCGCTCCACCAGCGGCGCGATCTGCGCCGTCAGCTCCCGGCCCTCCTCCGTCAGCGTCACGCCCCGGTTGGTCCGCAGAAAGATGGTCACGCCCAGCTCCCGTTCCACCTCGGCGATGGCCGCCGACAGGGCCGACTGAGACAGAAACAGGTTCCGCGCCGCCCGGTTCATGGACCCGCAGCGGTCCACCTCCAATATGTAGCTCATTTGCAGCAATGTCATCGCGCCGCGCCCCTTTCCCGCCGTTTCTTGCCTTTACTATACCAAAAACCGCGCCCTCTGTAAATAGAATTGACAGATATACGGCCCATCATGTATAATCGCCGGTGATATACCGTATATATTGCTCTATATAGGAGGCGTGCTATGAAACGAGTTATCACCGTCCTGTTGGCGGCCCTGCTGGTCCTGTCACTGGTGGCCTGCGGCAGCGGGGTCGAGACAAAGAAGCTGGCGGGCACCTGGACGTGTACGGTCGATGTGACTGACCGCATGAACGCGGCGGCGGAGCAGGCGCTGGGTCTGTCCGCGGCGGACGGCGCGGCGAAGATGCCGCTGCAGCTGGTCCTCACCGTGACCGAGGACGGCGCCTATACCCTCCGCTACGACAGCGACGCCGCCCGCACGGCGCTGGATGCCTATGCCGCGGCGCTGCGCCCGGCGGCGGTGGAGAGCGTCTATGCCGCCGCGGAGGAGCAGGGCTTCTCCCGTGAGGAATACGACGCGGCCATGGAGAAGGCCGGCATCACCATGGACGATATGGTGGCGGCCATTTTCGCCGGGGTGGACGAGGAGGAGCTGCTCTCCCTGCTCACCGGCCGCAGCGCCGCGATCACCGGCTATTGCAGGGCGGAGGGCGGCCAGCTGTATCTGGCGGATACCGCCGCCGACCTGACCGAGACGGCGGACTGCCTGAACTATACCCTCTCCGATGGGACCATGACCTGGACCGACGCGCAGGGTGAGCTCAGCAGCCAGCTGACGGAACAGGAGCAGGAGCTGCTCCGCGTGCCCCTGACCTGGACGAAGCGGGCGGAGGAGAGCAAATAAAAAAGAGCGCCCGCAGGGCGCTCTTTTCCTTTGCCTCATGTCTCAAAAATCCAGCTCCGTGCGGGTGCAGATCTCCTTGATCTTGGCCTGCAGGCGTTTTAGATCCTCGAAGGTCTCCGGTTTTTTCCGGGGGTCCCGCAGCAGGGCGGCGGGGTGATACAGCGCCATCATCAGGCAGCCGTCCTTCTCGAAAAACTGACCGTGCTCCTGGCTGATCTTAAAGTCCGGGCGGATGATCTCCATGGCGCTGACGCGGCCCAGACACACGATGATCTTAGGCTGCATCAATGCCCGCTGCCGCTGGAGATAGCCCTTGCAGGCGTCCTTCTCCGTGTTCATGGGATCCCGGTTCTCCGGCGGGCGGCACTTAACGGAGTTGGTGATATACAGGCGGCTGCGGTCCAGCCCGATCATCTTCAGCATATCGTCCAGCAGCTTGCCGCCCCGGCCCACGAAGGGCTCGCCCTGCTTGTCCTCGTTAGCGCCGGGGGCTTCGCCGATGATCATGATCTCCGCATCCTCCCGGCCCACGCCGAAGACCACGTTGGTGCGCGTTTCCGCCAGTGTACAGGCGTGACAGTGCAGACATTCCTGCCGCAGGGCTTCCCACTCGGTCATAGTCGTTTCTCCTTTATCTCTCCGCGAACGGGATTACTTTTCCAATCTGGACAGCAGCCACGCTTCAATGTTCTTCGTAATATCCGCAGTGTATGCCTTTTCGTTGAGTATCTCATGCCGCAGGCCCGGATACAGCTTCAGTGTGCAGTCCCGCATACCGGCAGCCCGGAAGGCGTCATAGGTCTGGCGCACGCCCTTGCCGCAATTGCCCACCGGGTCCTTGTCGCCAGCTACGAACAGCACCGGCATTTCCCTGTCCATCTGCCGCAGATGGCTCTGCCGCTGGTTGAAGCGTATGCCGTGCAGCATCTGGCGGAACAGGCCCACCGTGGCGTCCGCGCCGCAGAGGGGGTCGGCGATGTAGTCGTCCACGTTGCTCTCGTCGGCGGAGAGCCAGTCCACCTTCGTGCGGTTGGGGGCGAACAGCTTGTTGTAGCTGCCGAAGGCCAGCTCCGTCACCAGCTCGCTGGTGGCGTTCTCGCCGCTGACGGCGGCGATGGCATTGGCCAGCGCCAGCCCGCCGGTGATGGCTGCCCGGGGCTGCCAGCCGGTGCCCATGATGACCGCCGCCTTCACCGTGCCGGGATAGCGGATCAGGTATGTCCTGGTCAGGAAGGAGCCCATGCTGTGCCCCATGATGCACAGCGGCACATCAGGATAGCGCTGCTTCAGCCGCTGGTGCAGGATATAGATATCGTCCACCACCGTATTCCATGTGCTGCCCTGACCGAAATACACCGGCGTTCCGCCCTCCGGCAGCGATTTGCCGTGGCCCAAATGGTCGTGTCCGGCCACCGCGATGCCCTGTTCGTTCAGCGCCCGGGCGAATCCGTCGTACCGGGCGATGTGCTCGGCCACGCCGTGACAGATCTGCAGTACAGCGCGGACGGCCACGCCCTCCGGCTCCCACAGCATTCCGTGGAGCTGGGTCTTGCCGTCGCTGGACAAAAACGTGAATTCACTCAAATTTGTCATGGTGTATCCGCTCCTTTCATGGTATAATTCTTATCATCATACAGTGTACCACAAAAATCCGGAAATGAAAAGAGGGTTCGCCATGTCGCAGTACATATTGGCGCTGGATCAGGGCACCACCAGCTCCCGCGCCATCGCCTTTGACCGGTCGGGGAATATCGCCGCCCTAAGCCAGCAGTCCCTGCCCCAGCACTATCCCCAGGCGGGGTGGGTGGAGCACGACCCCCTGGAGATATGGGACACCCAGCGCCGCGCCGCGGCGGAGGTCATCGCCCGGCTGCCGGAGGGCAGCGTGGCGGGGATCGGCGTCACCAACCAACGGGAGACGACGATCCTCTGGGATAAGGCCACCGGTGAACCGGTGTACAACGCCATCGTCTGGCAGTGCCGCCGGACGGCGGAGCTGTGTGAGGAGCTGAAGCGCCGGGGGCTGGAGGAGCGCATCCGCTCGGCCACGGGGCTGCTGATCGACGCCTACTTCTCCGGCAGCAAGATCCGCTGGATACTGGACAATGTGCCCGGCGTCCGCCGCCGGGCCGAACGGGGCGAGGTGCTGTTCGGTACCGTGGAGAGCTGGTTGATCTGGAAGCTCACCGGCCGGCATGTCACCGACTACGCCAACGCCAGCCGCACCATGCTTTTTGATATCCACCGCCTGGCCTGGGATGAGGAGCTGTGCGGCATTCTGGGGGTCCCTACGGCCATGCTGCCGCAGCCCGTGCCCAACAGCGCCGTCTACGGCACGGTGCAGCCCAGTATCCCGGGGCTGGAGTCCCTGGCGGGCGTCCCGGTCTGCGGCGCGGCGGGCGATCAGCAGTCCGCCCTGTTCGGCCAGACCTGCTTCGCTCCCGGCGAAGCCAAGAACACCTACGGCACCGGCTGCTTCACCCTGATGAACGTGGGCGAAAAGCCTGTGCGCTCCCGCGCCGGACTGTTGACCTCCGTGGCCTGGCAGGTGGACGGAAAGACCACCTATGCCCTGGAGGGCAGTGTGTTCAACGCCGGCAGCACCATCCAGTGGCTGCGGGATGAGCTGGGCATCATTTCCTCGGCGCCGGAGATCGACGTGCTGGCCGCCACAGTGCCGGACAGCGGCGGCGTGGTGGTGGTACCGGCCTTCACGGGCCTGGGTGCGCCTTACTGGGATATGTACGCCCGGGGCGCTATTTTGGGCGTCACCCGGGGCACAGGACGGGCGCACATCGCCCGGGCGGTGCTCAGCTGTATCGCTGCCCAGGTCACAGACCTGATGCTGGCCATGCGCCAGGATGCCGGCTGCGATATTGCCCTTCTGCGGGCGGACGGCGGGGCCAGCGTTTCTGATGTGCTGCTGCAAATGCAGGCGGATCTGCTGCGTATCCCTGTGGATCGGCCGGAGATGGTGGAGACCACCGCCTTCGGCGCGGCGGCGCTGGCGGGGCTGAGCTGCGGCTTCTGGCGGGATATGGACGAGATCGCCGACCTGCGCCGCAGCCAGAGGATGTTCCTGCCGGAGCGCCCGCAGGCGGACTGCGACGCCTATTACCGTCTGTGGAAACGGGCTGTTTCCCGGGCCGCTGACTGGATAGAGCATTAAGTAAACAGTGTGTAAATTTCGCCATATAGCGCTTGCAACCGCTGAAAAAACGCGCTATACTGGCGTCAACAGGAATATATGCCGTGCACTGTCCCGCGTGTGTACGCGGGGGGAGAGCCGGGAGATATGGAAAGGAGCTATTATCTATGGGTATTCTCAATGACATCAGCAAGAAGGCGCAGGAGTACGCCGGCATCGCTGTGGACAAGGCCAAGGACCTGGCCGAAGTGGCCGCGGACAAGGCCCAGACCCTCAGTGACACCGCCAAGACCAATATGGCTATTATGAACGAGCAGCGCGAGCTGGAGAAGAACTACCGCGCCATCGGCGAGTGGTTCGTGGCGGAGCACCAGAGCGACGTCCCCGACGCCGTCAAGGACGTGGTGGCTGCCGTCAACGCCAGCAAGGAGCGTATCGCCCAGCTGGAGGCCAGCAAGCCCCGGAAGGACGAGCCGGCGGTGGACGAGTCTGAGGTGACCTTCAAGGTCTGCCCCGTCTGCGGCGCCGCCAGCGACAGCAAGTTCTGCCCCCACTGCGGCGCGCCCATGGGCGAGTAAAATACAGAAAAAAGAAGACCGCCGCCGGCGGTCCTCTTTTGCAAGCGCTTCATAAAAAGGAAGGCCCGCGAGGGCCTTCCTTTTACTTTTCGTTGGGCATCTTCCAGCCGTTGTGGTCGGTGTGCAGCAGATGGTGGGACTTTTCGCCCAGCGGAGCTTTCAGGAATTCCCGGTACAGCGCCTGCACGTCCTTGTTCCGGTGGGAGAACCGCACCTTGGCACTCTTGTCGATGCTCCACAGGATATCGCCGCGATATGCCGCCAGCTCCTGCCCGTCGTGTATGGGCTGCCCGCCGCCGCCGGCGCACCCGCCGGGACAGGCCATCACCTCAACGAAGTCGTAATCCACATCGCCCTCGTCGATGGCGTGCATCAGCTTACGGGTGTTGCCCAGTCCGCTGACCACTGCCACGCGGACGTTGCCCGCGCCGGGGATGGTGAATACGGCCTCCTTCCAGCTGTCCATACCGCGCACGGCGGAGAAGGCGTCCGGCTTCGGTTCCTTGCCGGTAATGAGATAGTACGCGCTCCGCAGAGCCGCGTCCATCACGCCGCCGGTGGCGCCGAAGACCACCGCCGCACCGGTGCCGGTGCCCAGCGGACTGTCAAAGGGTGTTTCTGGCAGCACCGCGGGATTGATCTGTTCGCCCCGCAGCATCCGCACGATCTCGCGGGTGGTCAGCACCACATCCACGTCCTGGTCGCCCTGCTCGTCCTTCATGGTGGGCAGCGCACACTCCGCCTTCTTGGCGGTGCAGGGCATGATGGACACCACAAACAGCTTCTTGGGGTCCACGCCGATCTTCTGGGCAAAGTAGCTCTTGGCGACGGCACCGAACATCTGCTGGGGGCTCTTGGCGGTGGACAGGTTTTCCGTATATGACGGGAATTGTCCCTTCAGGAACCGCACCCAGCCGGGACAGCAGCTGGTGAACATGGGCCAGTGATATTTGTTCCGGTGGGTAAAGCGCTCGATGAACTCACTGCCCTCCTCCATGATGGTCAGGTCGGCGGCGAAGTCTGTGTCGAATACATAGTCGAAGCCCATGGTCTTCAGCGCCGTCACCATGCGCTCCGCCGTGGCAAACTTGGGGTCCAGATGATAAAACTCTGCCCAGGCCGCCCGCACCGCCGGTGCGACCTGCACCACGGTGATCCGGTCCTTGTTCGCCAGCGCGTCGAACACCTTGCCGGTGTCGTCATGCTCCTGCAGACCGCCCACGGGACAGTGGGTGATGCACTGGCCACAGAAGGTGCAGTCGCTCTCGCCCAGGGTCCTGGTGTGGGCCACGCCCACGGTGGTGCGAGTACCGGTGCCCATCAGGTCCCAGATGCCCATGCCCTGGATCTTTTCGCATACCTGGATGCACCGCATACACTTCACGCAGCGGTTTTCGATACGCACCACCGGATTGGAGTAGTCTGTGGGGATGTTCTTCAGGTCGTCGATATAGTGGTCGCCCAGCAGGTTATAGTCGTTGGTCAGCTGCTGGAGCTTGCAGTTGCCGCTGCGGGTGCACTTGGTGCATTTCGTCTCATGCTGGCTCAGCAGCAGCCGCAGATTGACTCGCCGGGCCTCGCGGACACGGGGTGAGCTGGTGTACACCACCATGCCCTCGCTGACAGCGCTGTCGCAGGAGGGCACCAGCCGTGCATAGCCCTCCACCTCCACCATGCAGATGCGGCACGCGCCGATCTCGTTGATGTCCTTCAGATAGCACAGGGTGGGGATGCTGATCCGCAGGGTCTGGGCCGCCTCCAGAATGGTGGTGCCTTCCGGCACCGATACGGTCCGCCCGTCGATGGTCAGAGTTACCATTTTTCGTTCCTCCCTCCCCGGAAAATGCCGTAGCCGTAGTGGTCGCACCGCAGGCAGCGGGACGCCTCGGTCCGCGCGCCCTCCTCGGTGAGCCCGCACTCGATATCCTCAAAGTCGCACCGGCGCTCGCAGGCCTCGCGTTCCGTGGTGTTGATGCGTCCGTGGGGTGCGCGGTTGTTCAGCCGCGGTGCCGGGATGTCCAGCTCCACCTTGATCTCATGCTGGAAGCCCAGGTGCTCGTCGATGTTGGCTGCCGCCACCTTGCCGGCGGCAATGGCGCGGATAGCGGTGGCCGGCCCGGTGACGCAGTCACCACCGGCGAATACGTTATCCATGTCGTCCACTTGGCCAGACAGTCCCGCTACGAACGTGCCGCGCTTGATGGGTACGCCCGCCTGCTCGAAGCCCTGGATCTCGATGCCTTGGCCGATGGCCACTACGATGATATCCGCCGGGATGCGTACCTCCGGCAGGTCGGCCTTGTTGGGCCGGGGCCGCCCGGACTTGTCCGCCTCGCCGATGATCTGGGGCTGCACCCACAGCGCGGCGGCATTGCCGTCCTCGTCGGCCTCGATGTGGGAGGGGGCCATCAGGGCGGCGATCTCCGCGCCCTCGGCCATAGCGCCCGTCACCTCGTCCGGCAGGGCGGTCATGTCCTCGATGCGGCGGCGGTACACGCACGTCACCTTTTCCGCCCCCAGGCGGATGGAGCTGCGGGTCACATCCATGGCCACGTTGCCGCCGCCGATGACCACCACCCGCTTGCCGGTGAAGTCCGGCATCACGTCATCGCCTATGGAGCGCAGCATCTCCACCGCGGACATCACGTTCTTGCTGTCCTCGCCGGGGATGCCCACCTTCTTGTCCTGATGGGCGCCGATGGCGATGTACAGGCAGTCATACTCCTTCAGCAGGTCCTCTATCCACAGCTGGGTGCCCACGGTCACGCCGGTGTGTGCCTCAATGCCCAAAGAGAGGATGGAGGCGATCTCCGCATCCAGCAGGTGCCGGGGGAAGCGGTAGTTGGGGATGCCGTAGCGCAGCATACCGCCCAGCTTCTCCCGTTCCTCGAATACCGTCACCTTGTGACCCATCAGGGCCAGGTAATAGGCGCAGCTCAGGCCGCTGGGCCCGCCGCCGATAATGGCCACCTTCTTGCCGGTGGGCGGCGCGCAGGGGGGCTGGGGCACGTCTCCGGCAGTGTCCACGGCATAGCGCTTCAGCCCGCGGATGTTGATGGCATCGTCGATCATATTCCGGCGGCACCGCGCCTCGCAGGGGTGCTCGCAGATATAGGCGCAGGCCACAGGGAAGGGATTGTCCTTACGGATCAGCCGCACCGCATCGGCGCAGCGTCCCTCGCCTATCAGGGCCATATAGCCGGGTACGTCCACACCGGCGGGACACAGGGCCACGCAGGGCACCGGCAGCTGCAAGCCCGCCAGACAGCGGTGGTGTAGGATGTGTTCCTCGTAGTCATCCCGGAAGCCCTCCAGCCCGTCCAGCACCAGTCGGGCGGCATCGCGCCCGATGGCGCAGTCGGCGGTGTTCACCACGGTCCGCGCCGTTTTCTCGATAATGGCCAGGGTGCTCATGTCGGCGGTGCCGTCCAGCACGGTGGCGATGAGCTTGCTCAGTTGCCCCAGACCGATACGGCAGGGCACGCACTTGCCGCAGGACTGGGCGTGGCACAGCTGCAAAAACGACAGGGACATATCCACCGGACAGAGGCCCGGAGGACTGGCGGCGATGCGGCGCTCCACGTCCCGGTAGAGATTATCCACCACGGTCTGGGCGCGGCTTGGGTTCTTGATGTCGAGTCTGCTCAAGGGGGTCACTCCTTCCGTCTGCACTGCGCGGAAGCGTGTCCGCGCGGCGCTTGGAAATTATAAGTTAAACAAAAGAATGACACAAAATCCACCAAAAGTCAACATAAGAAAAAAGATTGTTTTCATAAGAGGAAATTATCGTAAATTGCCTGGTTTTTAACGTTATTTACAGCACAAACCGATAGATTTAAAACGTGAAAGTTTCTTTAAAGGAAACGCCCGAAGACTGCCTGCGCAGGGAACGGCGTCCTGCGGCGTCCCGATCCGCGGCCATCAAAAAAGAGCACCGCCGCAGCGGTGCTCCCTTTTAGGTTCTTATGCTCTTATGCGCGGCCACTGCGCAGGTAGCCATAGTTCTTCTTGAGTATGTTGCGGAAGAAGGGGATGCACAGCACCGTATCCGCCGCGATCCACGCCATGGGGTCGGCGGCGCAGAGGGCGTAGAAGGCCATGGCCGGTGCATCGGCGCTGACGGCGCCGCCGGCAAACAGCCCCGGCAGCACCAGACACACGGTGATACGCGCCACCAGCTCCGCCGCGCCCGCGCCCAGCACGAAGCCGCTGCGCCCGATACCCTGCACGCAGTTGCGCACCACAAAGACGAAGCCCAGAAACAGGTACATGGAGAAGTCCACATACAGCAGCGAGTTGCCGTAGCGCACCGCGTCCGGCGTCACCTTGTCGGCGCTGAGGAACACATGGTAGCAGAAGTCGCCCCTTGTCAGCAGCAGACCCGTGCCCGCCGCCAGAATCGCCAGAATGGACACCATGCCCAGCGCCTGCAGCGTGCCCCGGCGAATGCGGTCGTACTGACCTGCGCCCAGATTCTGCGCCGTGAAGCTGGTCATGGCGCCGCCCAGCGCGTTCATGGGCGTGGCCACCAGATTGAACAGCCGGTTGGCCGCACCGAAGCCGTTCTGCGCCGCGTTGGACACCATCACACCGTCCCGCATATCGAATTGCACCACGCCGCCCTGCATGACGATGATGCCGATGGCCAGCACGGAGAACTGCAGGCCAAGGGGAATGCCGCGGGTCAGGTGCCGTTTCACATCCATCATGGTGATGCGCCAGTCGGCCCTGTGCAGGCGCAGCACCGGATAGCGCACAAAGGCATAGATAAAGCAGCCGATGGTGCTGACCAGCTGCGCCAGCACCGTGGCAAGGGCTGCGCCCGCCACGCCCCAGCGGAACACCAGAATGAACGCCAGATCCAGCCCCACGTTCAGCACCGTGGAGAACAGCAGGAACAGCAGCGGTGTCACGGAATCGCCCATGGCGCGCAGGAAGGAGCAGATGAAGTTGTAAAACAGCTGCGCGCCGATACCGGCGAAGATGATGGCGCAGTAGGTGTGCGCCGCGGTGTACACCTCGTGGTGGGCGGGCGTCACGTTGATCCACGCCAGCATGGGATCCAGCAGCACCAGCGCCAGCGCCGTCAGCACCACCGTCAGCGCGGCGGACAGCAGCAGCTGCGTGGCCAGCGAGCGCCGTACGCCCCGTTCGTCGTGCATGCCCACATAGTAGGACGTGATGACGCAGAAGCCCGCGCTGACGCCGAAGGCGAACTGCAAAAAGATGAACACCAGAGAATTGGTATCGTTGACGCCGGCCACCTCGGCGGCGGTCAGCGTCTGACCAACGATGGCCGCGTCGCTGATGGAGTACACCTGCTGCAAAAGGTAGGACAGGATCACCGGCAGAGAAAACAGGAGGATCACCTTCCAGCACGGCCCCTGGGTCAAGTCGATGGGCTCCCTTCTTTTATGTGCTGTTTTCACAGAAATCGCTCCCTTCTTTTGTGTAGTATAGACAATTATCTCTCTCAGAGCGCCGATTATAATACCTTGCGGCGCCGTTGTCAAGAGCTCTTTTGTAAAAAATCCGTCCACCGGTCATTCCCGGTACCGCGCCGCCGTTTTCCGTGCATTTTGCGGCGCATTTCCGTTTTCCGCCAGTGGACACAGCCGGTATTTCGTTGCACTTTCTGTCACTTTGTGGTAAGATACCATTGACACAAATGAAACAGGGAGGTCACTTGATATGAGATCCGATGGCACAAAAAAGTCACCTGTGCGTATGCTTGTCTACCTGCTGCTTCTCGCGGCGGTGGTGGCCCTGGGCTATTTCACCGACATCGTTGACTTCACGGAGCTGAAGGCTGTTTTTTCTCTGAAGCTCACCGCCCTGCTGAAGCTGGCTGTCATGGTCCTGCTGGTGCTGCTGGTGTCCAACCTGGTCATCTTCATTCTGCACGGTATCAAGCCCCGCACCCACCGCGGCGGGTCTGTGCTGTCGCTGCTGAGCAGCCTGGTCAAATATGTGGCCGGCATCATCATCGTCTGCCAGAGTCTGTCCCTGCTGGGCGTTAACGTGGGCACCATCATCGCCAGCGTCGGCGTGCTGGCCCTGGTGGTCGGCTTCAGCGCCGAGAGTCTCATCGCTGACGTGGTCATCGGCGCCTTCATGCTGCTGGAGAACCAGTACAACGTGGGCGACATCGTGGAGGTCAACGGTTTCCGGGGCGTGGTCACCAAGATCGGTATCCGCACCACCTCCATCACCGACGGCGGCGGCAATGTGAAGATCATCAACAACTCGGAGATGAAGAATATCCTCAACCGTTCCGATAACAACTCCTGGTCTGTCAGCGATATCTCCATCCCCTATGAGACAGACCTGGAGAAGCTGGAGGCGCAGCTGCCCGCCCTGCTGGAGGAGATTTTCCGCGCCCGGGGCGACGTGATGCTGGATGTGCCCCAGTACCTGGGCGTTCAGACGCTGGACGCCTCCGGCATCGTCCTGCGCTTCTGGGTGAAGGTGGCGGAGAAGAACATCTACGCCGGCGCCCGCGCCCTGAACCGTGAGCTGCTGCTGGGCTTCCGCCGTCTGGGTGTGGAGTGCCCCTTCCCTCAGATGGACGTACACATGAAATAAGCCATGGAAGAGAAGAACAAGGAGTTCACCCTGGCGCAGGAGCACGCCGCCCCTCCACCGGAGTGCGCTGCCCTCCCGCCGGAGGTCCTGCCGCCGGACACCGTCCTTCCCGGCGAGGCCTCCGCCGCGGAAAGTGCTGCCGCGCTGAAAAAGAAGACCGCCAAGTGGAAAAAGATCGCCATTATGCTGGTGGGCCTGTCGGCCATGACGGCGGTGGCCGTCACCGGCGGCGGCACAGCGGAGGATCCCGTCCCCGCAACGCCGGACACCCCGCCGGTCCAGCAGGAGCCGTATGTTCCGCCGGAACCGGAGCCGGAGCCCCTTACCGGTGTTCTGCACTATACCATATACAACGATACCTTCGACGACAGCGGCGTGCCCCTGATCCTGGCCGAGGGTACCGTGGACATGGCCACGCTGTCCGATACGCCCCTGGCGCTGCCCCAGCCGGAGACGCCGTCCAACGGCGGCTATGCGTTCCTGGGCTGGGCGGGCCGGTATGACACCGCCGGCGGAAAGGTCTGGACGACGGTGCCGGACCCCCTGACAGCGGACTTCGCGGCGTCCATCAGACCCGGAGATACAGGGGAGAGGTCGATCGTGCTCCGCGCCGCCTGGCGGCTGACAGAGCAGAGCCGCTATCCCTGGTCCCTGACCCTGGACGACGGCGTCACTGCCGTCACCTATGAGGCGGCGGTGCCTATGGCCTCCGGCGGCAACGTGTACCTGTGCGCCTACCCGCAGCCCACCCGCGACGGCTATCGCTTCGCCGGCTGGCTGAACGCGGCAGGGGAGAGGGTGGAGCTTCTGCCCGCCTCCGCCTTCTTTGCCAAAACCGCCGACGGCGAAACGGACTGGCGTACCACCGTCCCTGTCACCCTCACCGCGGAATGGGAGAAAGCATAGCAAAAAAAGAACAGTCCCTTTAGGCCGCCTGGCATAAGAAAACATACGCCGCAAAAGGCGCGTTTCGCGCAGCC
>ERZ857998.1172-NODE-1172-length-31599-cov-4.128043_pt1 | contig 31599 bp, 17 predicted proteins | sample MGYA00519954_ERZ857998 | MGnify/ENA primary metagenome ERZ857998 (study PRJEB31778, sample SAMEA3449424) | human gut metagenome | biome: human gut; feature: human-associated habitat; material: faeces | place: United Kingdom | collected 2010/2012 ...
TTCCTCTAAAAGTACCTTGTCATCGGAGATCGTGAACTTGGGCAGCGCGAATACCGTCCGCTGGCGCTGGTGCCCCCCCCCTTACGACGGTCGGATCATGCATGGATCGACTTCGGAAAAACGTCCTGTCAGTCCCATCCGCTGGACCCGAAACGGGATCAGCCTGTGGAGCGGATCGCGATTCCGGAATAAGCGGGCAGTTATAGCACAAATTCGACCGTGTCCTCGTCGGCATCGCCGAGGCTGAACTCCCTGTCGGCGAAGAGTGCGGCCAGCCCCGTGATCTGTTTGAGCCGCAGCAGTTCGTCGCGGTCCATCCCGATATGGCGCATGATCCACTGGTCGGACATCTGCGCCCGCGTCAGTTCGGCGACGATCTCGCTCATCAGCTCGATGTTGTGCGTGCCGCGCGCCCGATTGTGGCGAATGGTCGACGCCATGCGGTCGGACAGATCCTTGTCGATCACGGCCACGGGCAGCAGTCCCCGTTCGCGCTCGTAGATGCGCTTCGAGGTTTTGAGCACCAGGTAACGATGGTAGCCGTCCACGAGTTCGTAGCGGTCGTTCGCCGCATCGTAGTAGCAGACGCACGGCATCGTATAGCCGTCCTCCCAAATCGACAGTTCCAGCAGCCGCATTTCGGGCGGCGCGACGACGTTGGGGTTGTAGCTGTTCGCCACGACCTTCTCCACCGGAACGGCCCGGACGCCGTAGACCGGACTCCGGTACTCCCCGTCCGGTTCAGATTCGTAACAACGCTTCATATTTCTCCATGATTTTCTTGCGGCGCAGCCTCTCGCTCTTGTTGGGCGAGAATCCCATATATTTGCAGGCGTGGTCGTTTTTGAGGATGCAGATGCAGATACGCTTGAAGGTCGGCAACTGGCTGAACTCGGAAATATCCAGATCGTCGAGATACTCCATGCGCACCTGCCGCTTGTCGGTGCGGTAACCGCTTCGGCCGCCGACCTCGATCGGAACGCCGGCCTTGCGCAGTTTGGCGATGGTCGTCTCGGCGAGGCATCCGCCCTTCTCGCGCCAGAAACGGATGCTTACGGAGAGCTTTTCCAGATAGTTCCGGCGGGTCTCGGCGGGAAGCGTGGCGAGCAGGAAGTACATGTAACGCTCCCACGTCAGCCCCTTCGGCAGGCGTGCGGACTGCCAGCCGAGCGCCGACGTCCGTCCGTACAACGCCGCGAAATTGACGCCGTTGACCCGCCCGATCATACGCCCCCACATATCGGGGTCGATCGCCTTGTAGAGGTGCAGGCTCGACAACGCCTGCGAAATGAAGGGGCTGGCCACGCGCTGGGTGTCCAGCGGTACGCCGGCACGGTGGAAGAGGTCGTACAACCGGTTATAGGGCCACCCGAACCGTCCGTTGGCCGTCCACACGTCGGTCGTCAGCCAGTCGTAGATCGGATAGGCGTTGCATATTCCCGCGTCGGCCCATTGGCGTATCCAGCGCCGCCCCTCGAAACGGTGGTGGTTGCGGTCGCTGTATATCGTGCGCCAGCGGTTGAAACTCTCCTGCGTGCGAATGCCGATCAGGCAGCAGGTGCGCGTCGCGCCGCACCGCCGGTGCAGCCACTCGGCGAACCGGTTCTGGAACTCGTAGTCCCACATCTCCTCGCTGAAAAAAGGGAAACTGCCGCGCGTGTAACTTCCGGCCGGCATCGCGCGAACCCACAACTCCCGCTTGCCCTCCTCCCACGGGCGCCAGTAACGCTGGAACATGGAGGCGCAGGTAGGCACCTTGAACGGGACGCAGACCCGATAGACGTCGAGGATGTCGGGATTCGACGCCAGCATCCGGTCCACGTAAGAGAGCGTGTCGCGGTACTGGATCTCGTAATCCATGTGAAATACGCCGATGCGGCGTTTCAACCCGTACCGCCGGATGTAGTCGATGCAGAGATTGAGCAGCACGCCGCTGTCCTTGCCTCCGGAGAAGGAGACGTAGACGTTGTCGAAGGCCTCGAAAACGGTTTTCAGCCGCCGTTGTGTCCGCTCGTAGACGTTCATGGCCGGCGGTTTTTCCCGTATTCCATGGCCACGTACTCCTTCCACTCCCGCACAGGCACGAACCCTTCGGCCCGGAACACCTCCGCATGGCGGGTCAGCGTAACGGAACGGATCGTATAGTCGCGGTGGTAGCAGCGCACGATCTCCTGCAAAAAACGGGCGATCAGCCGCGGATCGTCGCCCGACACGTAGTAGTTGTTGATTTTGGCGATTCCGCCGTCGGTAATCTCCACCGGCACGAATCCGAAGACGATCTCCCCCTCCCAGGCGACGAACCACGTGTGCGAACGCGACGTCCAGAACGGATAGTTGTTGTTCTGGCGCAACACGCTGCGCCGCATGACCAAAGGTGCGACGAGCGCATAGAGACGCGGGGAGGTTCCGTCCAGTTTCTCGACAGTCATATCCGGGAATCCACTCTTTTAGACCGAATGTTATATATTTACGACTGAACAGGTTGTATCCGTACTTGTTCACCACAAATATAAAAAATATCGTCCGTTTTCTCAAATTTTCCGACGGGATAAATCCTTCCGTACAGCCGGCGACATCGCAGAAACAGGCCGAATCCCCGTCTGCGGCTTTCGATTCGAATCCGAATCCGATCGAATCGACAGGAGATGAAAAAGCACCGGCAACCATACCGGAGCGCCGTTTCCACCGGATCAGGCCCAGAAAAGGGAGATATACTTAAATATTTTAATATCGTTTCCCCTCCCCTTCCCTGCCGGCCTCCGCACAGTCGCCGCATAATCGGCTAACCGACAATCATCCCCTGCCATATTCTGCATTTCCGAACGGTTCGGGAATCCGCGAACGAGATATTAAAAAATAATAAATACTAAAAATATCCCGCAAATTTGTTTTTTCAAACAAATAATTTTAATTTCGTAAAACAGTTTCAATACGAAACCAAAACAGGAAAGACAGATAATATCGAGCAAAATACTAATTATCAGAATAATTAACCGCGAATATTTCATGTAATCATCCATCAACCGAAAAACTAAGTTTCAAAATGAAAGACACGATCAAGTACTTAGTATGGATCTTCGCCATCGTCCCGTTCCTGATCGCCTGCGGCGACTCGAACACCGACGACGCCCCGACGGACGACTTCGACGTGCGGTTCGAACTGCCTGCAACGGTCGACGTCGCCAAAGGCGGAGAACTGACCTTCACGGTAAAGGAGGGGAAATCCCCGCTGACTACCGATTCGTTCCTCTTGGAGGGGGGGGGAATTTCCTACCTCTGCCCCATCCTCAGAACATCTTCTGAGAGTTTTACCGTCCGCTTAGCCGACGAGTGCGAATCCGGTTCCTACACAGCCTACCTCAAACGGGACGCACGCAAGAAATCGATCGGCAAAATCTACATCAACATCGTCGACAAGATCGACTTTGAACCGAGCGCCGGCACCACGGTCTTCGGTCTGGTATCTTCGGAGGAAGGTCCCGTCGCGAACGTCGTGGTATCCGACGGCACCGAAGTGACCGTCACCGACGACAAGGGCATCTACGAACTCAAATCGGCCAAGAAGTGGGGCTATGTCTTCATCTCCGTCCCCAGCGGCTACGAAGTAGCGGCGGAGGGCGTGTTCCCGCAGTTCTACCAAACGCTGAAAGGAGCAGCCGACGTCGTGGAACAGAAGGACTTCAAACTCACGAAGGTCGACGGACAGGATCGCTACAAGCTCTTCCTGCTGGGCGACATGCACCTGGCCAACCGCACCAACGACGCCGCCCAATTCACCCAGTTCACCACCGATCTGAACGCCTACATGGCCCAGCACAGCGGCCAGAAGATGTACGCCCTCACGCTGGGCGACATGACGTGGGACCTCTACTGGTACAAAAACAACTATGCGCTGCCCCAGTACCGGGAGACGATCAACCGCCAGGTCAAGAACCTGCAAATCTACCACACCATGGGCAACCACGACAACGACTTCATGACCACGTCCGACTACGACGCGGCCGTCAAGTACGTGGACTGCATCGGCCCGACCTTCTACTCGTTCAACATCGGTCAGGTGCACTACGTCGTCATGGACAATATCGATTGCAGCGCATACGACGGAACCGACTCGCGCAACTACGTCAAGAAGCTCTCCAACGAACAATTGAAGTGGCTCGCCAAGGATCTGGCGTACGTCGACAAGTCGACGCCTCTGATCGTGGCCATGCATGCGCAAATATACAAGCCCACGAGCACGGGCTTCGCCTTCGACCACGACTCGGCCAACACCGAGGCGCTGCTCGCGGCGCTGGACGGCTACGAAGTCCATTTCGTGACGGGACACACGCACAAGGTCTACAACATCACCCCCGACGACGACGTGGTGAAGGGACGCGATATCCACGAACACAACTCCGGCGCGATCTGCGCATCGTGGTGGTGGTCGGGCAACCTGACTCCCGGCGTCCACGTCAGCATCGACGGCGCCCCGGGCGGCTACGCGATCTGGGATATAGACGGAACCGATTTCGCATGGCTCTACAAATCCACCGGCTGGCCCGAGGAGTACCAGTTCCGCAGCTACGACCTCAACAACGTATCGTTCTCGATGGACGACGTCCCCAACATTCCCTCGAACGTACTGATCCAGCTCGCCTACAAGAAATACGTCAACGCCTACCCCGAAAACTCGGACAACGAAGTGCTCATCAAGATCTGGAACTGGAACAGCAACTGGGAGCTGAGCGTCGTCGACGAGCGGGGCAAGACGCTCGAATACACGCCGGTATGGGCATACGATCCGCTCCATATCGCAGCGCTCTCCGTGCCGCGCTTCAACAATTCCGGCATCACCTCCACGCCCTCGTTCGTCACGGAATCGGCCACCAACTTCTTCAAGGTGAAGGCCGACGACGCCGACGTCGACCTGACGATCACCGTCAAGGACGAATTCGGGCACACGTGGACCGAGGAGATGCAGCGCCCGAAAGCCTTCTCGACGGATGCCTACAAACTCAGATGATACATAACTAACCTTTCACTAACCAAACCTTACTTCTTATGAAAGTATTCAGACTATCGGTTCTGTCTCTGGTTCTGACCGTGTCGGGAGGTATCCTGGCCCTGGCCGCCCAGAATAGAACGGTATCGGGAAAAGTCCTCGATGCCCAGCAACAGCCGATCGTGGGAGTAGCCGTTCTGGTCGACGGAACGACCCGGGGTACTACGACCTCCGAAAACGGCAGCTTCACGCTCGACATTCCCGCCGGCGAAGTCGTCCTGAACGCCACCTATCTGGGCTACATCCCCCAGAAAGTGACGGTGCCCTCGTCGAAGAGCGAAGTCACGATCTACCTCCAGGAGGACGCCATCCAGCTCGAAGAGGCGGTCGTCATCGGTTACGGTACGCAGAAGCGCGTCAACCTGACGGGCGCCGTCTCGACGGTGAGCAGCAAGGAACTCGAAAACCGCGTCACCCATTCGGTGACCAACATGTTGCAGGGTTCCGTAGCGGGCCTGAACATCACCACGTCGTCGGGTAAACCCGGCAGCACGCCCTCGATCAACATCCGCGGCGTGAACTCGGTCAACTCGGCCGACCCGCTCGTGCTGATCGACGGAGTCGTGGGCGACCTGAACCGCGTCAACCCCAACGACGTCGAGTCGATTTCGGTCATCAAGGACGCATCGGCCGCCGCCGTCTACGGCGCCCGCGCCGCATTCGGCGTCATCCTCGTGACGACCAAGTCGGGGTCGGCCAAGGACGGCAAGGCGACCGTGCGTTACAGCGGCCGCTTCGGCTGGGAGGAAGCTACGACCTCGACCGATTACGAAAACCGCGGCTACTGGTCGGTTTACGAAGTCAACCGCTTCTGGCAGGTCGAACAAGGTACCAAATACATCAGCTACACCGACCACGACATGCAGCAGTTGCTGGCGCGCGTGAACGACAAAACCGAGCATCCCGACCGCCCGTGGGTCGTCGAAGATGTGCGCAACGGCCGCAAGCAGTGGGTCTACTACGGCAACTACGACTGGTGGGACATGCTCTTCCGCGAGAAGCGCCCCGTACAGCAGCACAGCGTCTCGCTGAGCGGCGGAACGAAAGACATCAAGTACTTGGTTTCGGGCGCCTACGACCGTCAGGCCGGTATGCAACGGGCTTTCCCCGACATCTACAACAAGTACAACCTGCGTTCGAAGATCGATTTCCGGATCAACAAGTGGGCTACGCTCTCGAACAATACGTCGTTCTTCAGTTCGAACTACAATTCGCAGGGCGACAGCGGCATCGACAATACGCTCCGCTACGGCTCCGTCCACGCGCTGGCCTGCTATCCGATGCAAAACCCCGACGGGTCGTGGCTTTACAGTTCGCCCTACCAGACCTACAAGATCGCCAACGGCCGCCACATCATGCTCAACGAGGGCACGCACCGCAACGTCGACCGCCGGAGCGACTTTTCGAATACTACGCGACTGGTCATCACGCCGTTCAAGACGCTGAGCATTACGGGCGACTTCACCTACCGCCTCTATCAGGAACGCAACACGAGCAGAAGTTCGCCGCTCTCCTATCGTGAATATCCCGACGGCCCCATGCTGGAATACAACACCGGCGCCGGCCTGAACCGGCTCGACGAAGAGGTCAAAACGCGCAACTACTACTCGACCAACGTCTTCGCCAACTACGACGAGACCTTCGGCGGCGCGCACCACCTCTCGGGAACATTCGGCATGAACTACGAGACATGGGCCAGCAAGAACATCTCCGTCGGAGCCGAACAACTCCTGTCGGTCGATCTGGACGACCTGAATCTCGCCACCAAGGTCGGCTCCGAAAACGCCTACGGCGGCGGCCAGAACGAATACGCCCTGCTGGGATTCTTCGGCCGTATCAACTACGACTACAAGGGACGCTACCTCGTCGAAGTGAGCGGCCGTTACGACGGAACGTCGCGTTTCGACTCAAACAGCCGCTGGGGCTGGTTTCCCTCGGCATCGGTGGGTTGGCGTATCTCGGAGGAACCCTTCTTCGGCCGTGCGAAGAACGTGGTCGACAACCTCAAACTGCGCGCCTCGTTCGGTTCGCTGGGCAACCAGAACGTAGCGTCCTATTACCCCAACCTGCGGCTGGTCACGCGCCACGATTTCGGCAGCTTCACCTTCGGCGACGGCAGCGTGGGCAAATACACCTCGCTGGGAGCGCCGGTCGCTTCCGACCTGACGTGGGAGACCGCCCAGCAGTGGGACCTGGGTCTCGACGTATCGATGCTGGGCAACCGGTTCAACCTGACAGCCGACATCTATATGCGCGACACGAAGGACATGCTGACCGACGGCATCGCACTGCCCGGCGTCTACGGCGCCTCCCTTCCCGACATGAATGCAGCCGACCTGCGCACCAAGGGATACGAGCTCACCGTCAACTGGCGCGACCAGTTCCAGCTGGCAGGCAAACCGTTCGAGTACAGCGTCGGATTCAACATCAGCGACTACAAGAGCGTCATCACCAAATACGACAATCCCAACAAATCGTTCGATAAGGATTACTACGAGGGCATGGAGATCGGCGAAATCTGGGGCTTCGTCACCGACGGATTCTTCAAGACCGACGAGGAGGCCAAGGCCTACTCCAAAGAGGTCGACCTGACTTACAGCAGCGGCCGCCTGACCGGAGGCTGGCTGGCCGGCGACCTGAAATTCGTCGATCTGAACGGCGACGGCTTCTGGAATGAAGGAGGTAAAACCGTCGACCAACCGGGCGACCGCAAGATACTGGGCAACTCGCGCCCGACATTCTCCTACGGCATTAACGGAAGCATCCGCTGGATGGGCTTCGACGCTTCGGTCTTCTTCCAGGGTACGGGCAACCACTATTGGTACCCCAACGGACAGACGATGAACTTCTGGGGCTGCTACTCCGCCTCCTACCTCTCCTTTATGCCGATCGATTTCCACGGCAAGGTATGGTCGGAAGACAATCCCGACGCCTATTTCCCGCGTCCGCGCGCCTACTCCGCAACGGGCGGTTATCTGGCCAAGGTCAACGACCACTATCTGCAAAACATCCGTTACCTGCGCCTGAAAAACCTGACCGTGGGTTACACCATCCCCGTGAGCCTCACGAAAAAAGCCGGCATCGACCAGATCCGCGTCTACTTCTCGGGCGAGAATCTCGCCTACTGGTCGCCGCTCAAAAAGAACACCAAATACGTCGACCCGGAAGCCGCTATCAACCGTTCGAGCCATGCCGAGTTCAACCGCGTTTACTATCCGTGGCCCAAAACCTTCATGTTCGGCATCGATGTCACTTTCTAATTCTAAATTTCGAATACAATGAAACGATTAATCATATTGGCCCTTACGCTGACCGTAGGATTGTCGGCCTGCGACGTACTCGATCTGGAGCCTAAAGACCGCGTCACGCAGTTCGACTACTTCAAGACCGCCAATGATCTCGAACTGTTCTCCAACCCGTTCTACAACAACCTGCTGGACAAGGAACCCTTCGACGAACAGAGCGATCTGCTCGTCCAGAACACCCTCTCCGCCATTCTCTTCGGCGGCAGTCACCGCACCGTGCCCGAATCGGGCGGAGGATGGTCGTGGACGGATCTGCGCCGCATGAACACCTTGTTGGAATACGCCGACATGTGCGAAGACAAGGAGGCCGTCACCAAGTACACCGCCGTGACGCGCTTCTTCCGCGCCTTTTTCTATTTCGAAAAGGTAAAGCGTTTCGGCGACGTACCCTGGTACGACATCCAGCTCGGTTCAGCCGACGAGTTGCTCTACAAGCCCCGCGACTCGCGCGAACTGATCCTGACCAAGATGCTCGAAGACATCGACTACGCCATCAACAGCGGCGGCCTGACCGAATCGGCTGCCGACCCGTACCACGTCAACAAGTGGGCGGCACTGGCGCTCAAAGCGCAGTTCTGCCTCTACGAGGGAACCTACCGCAAATACCACAACCTCAACCTCGACGGCCACGATGCGAACTTCTACCTCGATCTGGCTGCCAAGGCCGCCCTCGAAATCATCGAAAAGGGCCCCTACAAGCTCTATCAGACCGGACACCCCGAAAAGGACTACCTGACGCTCTTCGCCCAGAAGGACGCCAGTCCCGAAGAGTACATTCTGGCTATCAAGTTCGACTACGCGATCGGCGCGCGCCACAACGCATCGGCCTATACGCTGCTGCCGACGCAGGGACGGCCGGGCCTCACCCGCAAGTTCATCAATACCTATCTGATGGACAACGGCACGGCCTTCACCGACAAACCCGGCTGGCAGGAGATGCAGTTCATCGAAGAGACGGACGGCCGCGACCCGCGTCTGGCGCAGAGCATCCGCACTCCGGGCTATACGCGAATCGGACAGACCAAAGTCGAAGGGCCCATGTTCGACGTCACCGTCACCGGCTACCAGCCCGTCAAGTTCGTACAGGACCCCACGTCCAACAGCAACAACAACGACCGTGTGGACTCTTCGGACTGCGATATGCCCGTCTACCGCTTCGGCGAAGTGCTGTTGATCTATGCCGAAGCCAAGGCCGAACTGGGCACACTCACGCAGGACGACCTCACGATCTCCATCAATAAGCTCAGGAGCCGCGCGGGCATGCCCGACCTCGACATGGCCAAAGCCAACAGCAACCCCGACTGGTATCTCTCCTCGGCCGAGTACGGCTATCCCAACGTGACGGGAGCCAACAAGGGCGTGATTCTCGAAATCCGCCGCGAGCGTACGATCGAGCTGCTGCAAGAGGGACATCGTTTCGAAGATCTCGTCCGCTGGAAGGCCGGTACCTGCATCGATCAGGCGATCACCGGCATGTATTTCCCCGGCCCGGGCGAGTACGACCTTACGGGCGACGGCAAGGCCGACCTGATACTTTACGCCAAAGGGTCGGCCAAACCCTCGGCCGACGAAGGCGTCTATGTCTACGAACTGGGCACGGATATCTTCCTTTCGGAGGACACCAAGGGATACATGGCTTTCCATAAGGATGTCGAGCGTACCAAATTCAACGAGGGAAGGGACTATCTCTATCCGATCCCCAGCGGCGAACGTTCGCTCAACAAGAACCTCACGCAGAACCCCGGCTGGAACGACGGTCTCGGTTTCTAAGACGATAATCACCAAAAACGCAAAACTATGAAATTCCTGAAATATTTTTGTGCAGCCTCGCTGCTGGCGGCATCCGCAGGCACGCTGTGGAGCTGCGACGACGATGACGACAAGAGACTCTCGGATGCGGTGCTGGCCAGTGTCAGTTCGCTGACGTTCGAGGCACAGGACACGTCGGAGAAGATCATCACGGTCTACGCCGACGCCGACTGGGTGACGGAGATCCCCGATTGGGTGACCGTCACCCCCACCGAAGGAACCGGCGTCATGGACGTCACGGTTTCGGTCTCCGAGAACATGCGCGACGGCGCAATGGACAATCCCCGCAAAGCGAAACTCGTTTTCAAGGGACGGACGCTCGCCAGCCGTGCCGAGGTGCTCGTCTCGCAGGTCGGCAACAAATTCCGCGACATTCCCGAATATCAGAAGATCGGCGACGTGATCGCACTGGACGACGAGGCCGCCGTGAAGATTCCTTCGGCGCTCGTAATGGCCGTGACGAACAAGGGATTCATCATCAGCGACGATCAGCAGTCGGGAGCCATTTTCGTCGAAGACACCGAGAAGGTGGCAGTGGGCGACAAAGTCTGCGTCTGGGGCACCAAGTCGAGCGACGGCGCCAAACTTCCGATCATCTCCTGCGCGGAAAAATCCGACGATCCGAACAGGGAGGGCGACAAGGTAGAAGTCCTGTCGTCCGGCGCGACGGTGACCTACCCCACCCCGACGGACCTCACCGAACAGATCGACACCTACACTTCGGCCGAACGCAGCTACGTCACCGTGACCGGCTTCTTCAACGGCAGCACCGTCTCCGTCGCCGACGACGCCAAGTATTCGGTGAGTGCCCTGGATATTCCCGAAGAGATGGGTCTGGCCAAACTGAACGGCCACAATATCACCGTATCGGGTTACTACGCCGGTCTGGCCGAGCCCGTACACCGGATCATAGTGACTACGATCGTGGACAAGGGCGCAGTCGAAACCGTCTACTGGACCGAAGATTTCGAATGGCTCGAACCCTGGGCTATCGCAGGCGACAATAAGGGCAAACAGGCCGGTCAAACGGTGGAGAAAGACGACCTCGATGCCTACTGTCCGCAGCTTCCGACCTCGATAGTTGACGGAGTATCGACTTTGCAGGCGCTCGAAGCCAAAGGGTACGAGTTCCTGCGCGTATGGGATCCAAGCAAGGACGAAGACGAATGTATCTATCTTCAGAAGAACTATCTCAAATTCGGCAAAACCGCTTATCAGGCCGGTATCGTTTTGTCGAATATCGAAGGCGTTCCCGAAGGGGAAAAGACAACCTTCTCGTTCGACTGGTGTCCGATGCGACAAGGTAGCGGCAAGATCGATCCGGTCAATCTGATCGTTATCGTGCAGAACGGCAGCAACCAACAGCAATTCGAAATTCCCACCCACGGCTGGGAAAGCGGTCATAAGCTCGAATGGATCAAGGCTGAGATCGATCTGGCGGGCATCACGATCGACAAGAATACGAAAATCACCATCAAGCAAACGCAATGGCCTGCTAAAACAGCGAATCGCTGGTTCCTGGACAACATCAAGATCACCAAGGCCGAATAAACTCCGGTCAACTCTCTCTTCACGGCAGACGGCCGTCGACCTGCACGAGCAGCGTCGGCGGCCGCTGCTTTTCCGTTTTTCCCGCACTCCGAGAGGTGCCGGAGAAGCTCCTTCGCAATTTTATCTCCGGAAATATTTTTCTATCACTAAAAAACTTTCTATCTTTGAATAGCGAGTCGTATCAAGGCCGAGCGAAAAAACACAGGACTTCATGAAATTCACCTTTGGTAGACAGCAAAGCGACAGCTCCCTGATCTCCGCAGTCAAAAAGGGCGACAAGGGAGCCTACGAGCAACTCTTCGTACGCTACTACCCCACATTGTTGCGTTTCATACACGGTATGCTCAAAGATAACCACATGGCCGAGGATATCGCCCAGAATATCTTCATGAAACTTTGGATTCACCGCGAAAAGCTCGACAGTACGCAATCGCTCAAAAACTACCTATTCGTATTGGCCAAACATGAAATATTCAACATTTTCAAGGCCAAGCGTACGACCATGCTCTCCCTGCTGCCCCAGCTCAACGACCGCGATATCGAAGATCGAGGCTATTCGATCGAAGAGCAATACAACTATGCCGAACTGAACGAGCTGCTCATCCAGAACATCTCAAAAATGCCGCCCCAACGGCAATTGATCTTCCGCATGAGCCGCTGCGAACATCTCTCTAACCGCGAGATCGCCGAACGGCTGGGTCTCTCGGTGCGCAGCGTCGACAAACACATCGAACTGGCTCTGAAAGATCTTCACAACTCCATCTGCTGATTCTCCCCCTCCTTCCTTCGTTTTTTCATTTTTTTTCGCCATTCCGATTACGCAATCGGGAGCGTTCGGTTGTTCTTATTATAGCAGGACGTCCGGAAGAGGCACGCGTCCGGCGAATAACAAGGGAAAAGGGTCATGACCAAACTAAACGAATATTTCGAAAACAAACTCTCCGCACAAGAACAGCTCGAAGTGCAAATGTGGCTCGCCGAGAACGGATACAATCCGGATACCGAAGCACAACTGGAAGAGCTTTTCGACAAGCTGCACGTCGACGACGAAGCGGCAGCCAAAGCCGCCTTCCAACAGGTCGCCAGCCGGCTCGGCATTACCGCAGAAGCACGAAACACGACTGCCTGCCGCTCGCGTATCGCCGCATGGAGCCAACGAATCGCTGCAATCCTCATCGTTCCGCTCTTGTGCGCAGTCTGCCTGCTCTACGCCACCCGTCAGCCGGAAGTAGAGTGGTTCGAGAAGCAGGTACCCTACGGAGAAATCGCCTCTCTGACCCTTCCCGACGGCACGCACTTGCACCTCAACTCCGGCAGCCGCATTACCTATCCGTCGGCCTTTACCGGCAAGGAGCGTCGCATCTTCGTCGATGGCGAGATATTCGCCGATGTGGCGAAAGATCCCCACAAACCCTTCATCATTCGTTCGGGCGACGTCGGCATTCGCGTTCTGGGCACCAAATTCAACTTCAAGTCCTATACGAACACCGACTGCATCGAGCTGTTGCTGGTCGACGGGGCGGTCCAGTTCGACATCGACACCGATACCCGCAAACAGCAATTGCGGATGGAGCCGGGCGATCTCGTACTCTACGACCGCGTCTCGAACGACATCAACCTCTCGACGTTCCAACCCGAACATTTCAAATCGTTCGCGGACAACAGGGCCATCCACTTCTTCAATCTGCGTATGCATGACATCGCGTTAGACCTCGAACGACTGTTCGGCACCCGCATCGTCATTCTCGACGAGGCGCTCGCTCAGACACGTTATTTCGCCTATTTCACCAATAACGAAACGCTGGATCAAATTCTCTCGGCGATCAATTCCGACCGCAAGATGAAGATTTCCCGTCGCGACGGAGTCGTCTACCTTTCGTTGAAATGACAAACCCGAATCCTGCCGACAACCCAAACCGAACGCCTATGAAAAACTGACTATCACTACCTTCCGCTTTTTCCTGATCCTTTTCCGTTATTCGTCCGGATGCCGCCGACCCCGGCATCCCTGCCTTAAATTTGAACCTTAAACCAGCCTAATCATGGGAAAAGACTGCAATCGTCGAGGATTTCGCTCCACGAATTTCCTCTATGTAGTTATTCTCTGTTTGTTGCTCAGCCCTGCCACGGGTTTTGCTCAAACAAAGAGAATCAATCTCGAATTGAAGAACGTAACCGTTCAGGAGGCAGTGACCTCGCTGAACCGTACCGAAAACTACTCCATTCTCGTCAGTTCGGACGAGGTAGATCTGAACAAACGCATATCCGTTTCGGCCCAAAACGCCACCATCCGCGAAATTCTCGATCAGGTATTCGCGGGGCAGGAAGTCAATTGCACGATCAACGGAAACCGCATCATCGTCACCAAGCGGCAATCCGCGCCCATGGCCGAAACGCCGACCGCCCCGGACGACTCCGTATACGGCCGAGTGACCGACACCAAAGGACAGCCGATTATCGCTGCGACGGTCACGATCGAAGGATCCCAAAAAGGCACACTGACCGGAGCCGACGGGACTTTCGAATTGACGGAGGTGACCTTTCCCGCCCAACTCAACATCTCCTATCTGGGTTACATCACACAAACCGCAACAATCGAGCAAGGGGGGGGGAGGAATCTTCCGCTCAACATCGTCCTGAAAGAGTCTGACAACCTGATGGACGAAGTCGTAGTCGTCGGCTACGGTACACAGCGCAGAGCCAACCTGTCCGGAGCCGTGGCGACTATCAGCGGCAAAGACCTCAATGCCCGTCCGGTCGTCTCGGCAGCCAATGCGCTGCAAGGCGCCGACCCTTCCGTGAACATCACCTTCGGAACCGGATCACCCGAATCCTCCTATTCGATCAATATCCGCGGTTCGATTTCCCTCAATAGCGGGTCACCGCTCGTACTGGCCGACGGCGTGGAGGTGAGTCTCAGTCAGATCAACCCCAACGACATCGAATCCGTATCCGTGCTCAAAGACGCCTCGTCATGCGCCATCTACGGCGCCAAGGCTTCGGCCGGCGTAGTGCTCATCACGACCAAAGCGGGCAAGAAAGGCCAACGGGCCCATGTCACCTACAACGGGCGCTTCGGCTGGGCCAAGAACACCACTTCGACCGACTTTATCGATACGGGTTACGACCACGTGCGTATCGTCAACCAGTTCATGAACGACTCGTCGGACGGCACGATGGACATTTTCCGCTACACCGAAGAGAACGGAGGTCTGCAAAAACTCTACGAGCGTCGCAACGACCGTACGCCGCACCCCGATCGTCCATGGGTCGAAGTCGGCAACGACGGCAAGTACTATTACTACGGCAACTTCGACTGGTACGGCTATTTCTACAACCGCGTGCGGTCGCAGCAGGAACACAACCTCTCGCTCTCGGGCAGTACGGACAAAGTATCCTACTACGCAAGCGGCCGTTTCTACCAACAGTACGGCATGTTCAACATCAACAAGGACAAGTTCAACGACTATGCCTTCCGCACCAAGGTATCGGCCCGGATAGCTCCGTGGCTGAAATACTCGAACAACACCAGCTTCGACACCACGGACTACAAGTACGGCGGCCATCAGGACTACGAAGGCACGATCAACGCCCTGCAATCGAACATCTGCGCCGCATTCCTTCCCTACAACCCCGACGGCACGATCGTACAATACGTCAACCAACTGGGCAAGAACTCCCCGATCGGAGCCGGCCGCGGAGGACAGATGACCGCCGACCGTTCGAAAAACACGCGCGAGAAACGCTACCTCACCTTCTCGAACCAGTTCGACGTCACGCTCTTCAAAAAACTCGTCCTCACAGCGGTCTACGACTACCGTCAGCGGGACAATCTCTTCAAATACCGCAACAACACGTTCGAATATTCGCGCCAGCAGGGCGTCGTGGAGACGTTCACGTCGGGATCGGTCGAAAATTCCTACCGCGAGATACACCAAACCTACAAAGGACATAACGTCAACATCTACGGAACTTACGAGAATTCGTGGGGCGGCCACAATCTGAAAATCACAGCCGGAGGCCAATACGAAGACTACCGCTCAACCTCGCTCGACGCAAAACAGACCGACCTGTCGAGCGACGACATCGACTCCTTCACGGTAGCGACGGGCCCCATCACCCTCTCGCAATCGATCACAGCCTACCGTACGCTGGGATTCTTCGGACGTGTGAATTACGACTACAAGGGCCGCTACATTTTCGAGGCGAGCGCCCGCGGCGACGGTTCGTCGCGCTTCGAGTCCGACCATCGCTGGGGATTCTTCCCCTCTGCGTCGGCCGCATGGCGCATCAGCGAGGAGTCGTTCTTCACCCCGGCACGGGACATCGTCGACAACCTCAAATTGCGTCTTTCGGTAGGCAGTCTGGGCAATCAGCAGGTATCCAACTATGCCTACATCGAGCAGATCAGCACCGACAATCAGATGAACTATACCTTCGACGGACAGGAAAAAGCCTTTTATGCCAACGTCACGGATCCGCTCTCGTCGGGTCTGACGTGGGAAACCGTAACCACCTACGACGTCGGACTCGACATAGGCCTTCTGAACAATCGTCTCAATTTCACCGGAGACTATTATATCCGCGATACGAAGGACATGCTCACCACTTCGCTCACGCTGCCCAGCGTCTTCGGCGCCAATACTCCGAAAGCCAACTGCGCCGACCTGCGCACAAAGGGCTGGGAGATATCGCTGAGTTGGCAAGACGAATTCCAACTGGCGGGGAAACCCTTCTCGTACCACGTATCGGCTTCCGTGGGTGACTACATTACCAAAATCACCAAATACCACAATCCTGATCGGGTGATCTCCGACCGCTATGAAGGTCAAACGCTGGGCGAAATCTGGGGATACCACGTCGAAGGTCAAAACCGACCGCGAAGCCGCCGAATACCAGGCCTCGATCGACGACAAGGCGGTCAATAACCGCGTCTATCAGAACAAAGGGCCTGCCGGCAACCGTCTTCGCGCGGGCGATGTCCGTTTCGCCGACCTCGACGGCAACAACATCATCTCCGAAGGTTCGGGCACCGTGGACGATCCGGGCGACAAACGCATCATCGGCAACTCGCTGCCCCGTTACAACTACTCGTTCCGGCTGGGTTTCAACTGGATGGGATTCGACATATCGGCCTTCTTCCAGGGCATCGGACGTCGCGACTGGTATCCGGCTGCCAACCAAGCCTCCTTCGACTTCTGGGGCCCCTATGCCTTTCCGCCCACTTCGTTCATCCACAAGGACTTTTATTCGAACTGCTGGTCGGAGGATAATCACAATGCCTACTTCCCCCGTCCGCGCGGCTACAATGCCTACTCCGGCGGTGCGTTGGGCGAGAAAAACGACCGCTATCTTCAAAATCTCGCCTATCTGCGTCTGAAAAATCTCACGATTGGCTATACCGTACCCGAGAATCTCACTCGCAAAATCGGTATCAGCCGCGCCCGCATCTATTTTTCGGGTGAAAACCTCTGCTATTGGTCGCCGCTGAAAAAACACAACAAGACCATCGATCCCGAGCTGGCCGGATCGAGCGGTACGAACAAGGCCAACTCCGGAACAGGATACGCCTATCCCAAAACGCTTTCCATAGGCGTCGACATCAGCTTCTAACGCATAAAGAAAACGACAGATGAAAACACTGCAAAAAATATTGGCAACGATCCTGCTGGGCGCCGCATGTTCCAGCTGCGACCTGACCCTTATTCCCGAAGATACGGTCACTCCGCAGACCTTCTTCAAGACGGAAACCGATCTGCGGCTGTGGACCAACCAGTTCTATACGATGCTCGAATCACCCGACAACGCCGCCGGCCTCAATGCCGACGATATGGTCGACAAGAGCATGGGCGACGTAATATCGGGAACCCGCATGGCCTCCAACGAAAAAGGTTGGACCTGGACCGCCCTGCGCAAAATCAACTACTATCTGGCGAATTCGCATAACTGCACCGACGAAGCCGTCCGCACCAAGTACGACGGCGTGGCCTACTTCTTCCGCGCCTATTTCTACTACGAGAAGGTACTCCGCTACGGCGACGTACCCTGGTACGAGCAGGTCATCGGCTCCGAAGAGGAGGAGTTGCTGAAAAAGCCCCGCGAAGATCGCGGCATCATCATGGATCACGTGATGAACGACCTCAAAAACGCAATCGAAATGCTGCCCCGCGAAAAGGATGTCGCCCGCGTAACCCGTTGGTCGGCCCTGGCTCTCAAATCGCGTATCGCCCTCTACGAAGGCACGTGGCGCAAATACCGGAATCTGCCCGATGCCGACAAGTATCTGCAACTGGCCGCCGACGCCGCATCGACCTTCATCTCCGAAAGCGGCTACTCGCTCTACAAGGAGGGAACGGAACCCTATCGGGATCTCTTTTGCAGCGACGACGCCAAACAGGAAGAGGTCATTCTGGCCCGCATCTACAACTTCGAAGGACTGAATCTCTCCCACAACGTGCAGTTCAACATCCGCAACTCCGCAGCAGGTTTCACGCGCCGTTTCATGAACCATTACCTCATGGCCGACGGTTCGCGCTTCACCGAAAAAGAGGGACACGAAACGATGTCCTACACCGAAGAGACCGCCGGACGCGACCCCCGTATGGCACAGACCGTACTCTGTCCGGGCTACATCGCCAAAGGCGAGGAGTCGGTCACGGCGAACGACATGACGGCGATGACAGGATACGAACCTATCAAGTTCGTCTCGACGGCAGCCCACAGCGGAGCGTCGAAAGGCACCTCCGACTGGCCGTTGTTCCGTACGGCGGAGGTCTATCTCAACTACGCCGAAGCCAAAGCCGAACTGGGAACGCTGACGAAAGACGACCTGCTCATTTCGATCGACAGAATCCGCGACCGGGCCGGCATGAAGGGGCTCGACATGGCCGCTGCCAACGCCAATCCCGATCCCTTCCTCCTGGCCTGCTATCCCAATGTCACCAAAAGCGAAAACACGGGAGTCATCCTCGAAATCCGTCGGGAGCGCACGATCGAACTCGTGATGGAAGGGCTGCGCATGTGGGACATGTTCCGCTGGAAAGAGGGTGCGCAACTGGTCAACGAAACCAACCCCTACTACGGAATCTATTTCTCCGGACCGGGACTCTACGACATGGACGGCGACGGCAGGAACGACCTCGAACTCTATGTCGACAAGCAGACCAGCAGTCCAGCCGACGGATTGACGGTACTGCGCATCGGATCGGACATCATTCTCTCCGACATGGCGGAAAACCGAGGTTACGTGGTGGCGTGGAGTACGCTGAAATACACTTGGAACGAGGAACGCGACTACCTGTGGCCCATTCCGGCCGACCAGCGCGTACTGACGGGCGGACTGCTGACCCAGAATCCCGGATGGACCGACAGCACCGATTTCGACTGACGCTTTCGCAACCCGATAAAATCAAAAGACAATGAAACGAACTCTGATAACATCACTTTTGGCATCGGCTCTTCTTTTCGGCGGCGGATGCAGCGACGACTTCGACGACTCCGCCCTGTGGAAAGGGGTCGACGAGATATACAACCAACTCACGGAACTCGAAAAACAGGCCGATCAACTCAACGACCAGATCCGGCTGCTCTCGTCCATCGTCAACGGCGGAGCCATAACCTCGATCACGCAGGACGCCGAGGGCAACGACGTCATCCGGTTCAAGGGGGCCGACAATATCGAACACAGCGTCACCGTCGCCACGAAGGACGACGTCTCCTCGGCACCGATCCTCGGTACGAAAGAGGAGAACGGCGTACTCTACTGGACGACTACCGTCGACGGAAACACCGATTTTCTGAAAGACACCGACGGCTCGAAAATCCCCGTTGCGGGGCGTACTCCCGAAATGGCCGTCGACAAAGAGGGTTACTGGACCCTCAACGGCCGGCGATTGACCGATGCGTCGGGAAACCCGGTGAAAGCCGAAGGAAAGCAGACGTCGCTCATCACAGGAATCTCGCGCGACGACAACGGCAACGCCATCTTCACGCTGGGCGACGGATCGACCGTATCCGCACCGATATTCGACGCCTTCAACATCGTCTTCAAGATCGGCGACACCGCCTTCGACGACGAGTACACCGTCGAAGACGTTTCGCAGCCACTCACGATCGGTTACGAGATCACGGGCGAAAAGGCCGACGAAGCGATCCTGAAAATAGTGCGCTGCGAGCAGCTCGCGGCCGTAGTCGACACCTCGGCCGAAACCGTCGTCGTAACCTTCGAAGCGCCTTTCGAAGAAGGATGCTTCGCCCTGATGCTCTGCGACCTGCAAGAGAACGTGCTGATCCGCATGGTGCGTCTGGCGTCGGCGAGCGCCAAACCCGAATATTACGGTATCAAAACCGCGGACGACCTGCGCGAATTCGCCCGGGCCGTAAATACGGGGCGCAACTACGACCGCTATCGCGATGAAACCGGCGACGTCGTTCTGCTGGACGATGTCGACATGAACGGGATCACCGAATGGACCGCCATCGGAACGACCGAACACCCCTTCTCCGGCAAGTTCAACGGCAAAGGCCATACGATCCGCAACATCGCATGGACGGCCGATGCCGCGAAATCGACGGCACACGGTCTGTTCGGCGTACTGAATCAGGCCTCCGTCCGGAATCTCACGGTCGGCGGCTCGGGCGATCGGATCATCGTCCGGGGGACTGCCGCAGCCGGTACGGCCATCGCGGGCGTAGCGGCGTTCGCTACGGAATCGGTCATCGAAAACGTCGCCAACAACGTCTCGATCTCGTTCGAAGGCGAAGACCCCGCCGACACGCCGGTGATGCTCGCCGGCATCGTCGGACAGATGTCCGGAACGACTCTCGGCGGACAATCCGCCGAAGCAGGGTGTACCAATAACGGCGATATCACCTCAGGAGCGATCGCCAACACCGGAAACGGAGGTAAAGGCATGCAGGTAGCCGGCATCTGTGCGTACATCAAAAATACAGACGGCAACTTCATGGGTCACTGCACCAACAACGGACGCGTGAACGCACCCTCCGGACGCGGCGGAGGGCTGGCCGGAACCTTCGAGAAGGGAACCATCGCCAACTCGACGAACGCCGGACTCGTCGAAGACGACGCAGTCGGACAGTACGCCGGACAGAAGGACAAATACGGCATCAAACGCATGGGCGGTCTGGTCGGAGGTTCGACCTCGGCGGAGTGCATCATCGAGAACTGTACCAATTCCGGAAACGTCATCTCGCACCTCGGCTGCCGTACGGGCGGATTCGTGGGGCACAATGCCGGCACGATCCGCACCTGCAAGAACACCGGCGCCATCATCGGCAACGTGACCGTCGCCGGTTCGGACTATCACGGTCCCGGATGGGCCTGCGGCTATAACAAGAGTGCATCTCTCATCTCGGACTGCATCGGACACGGATTCGTCGGCGATTACGACACGTACAAAGACTCCCCGACGACGGCTCCCGCAGCCATGCACACCTCGGCCGTTTGTCACAAACGTTCGAACTACGACACAGAGGAAAACACCGTGGACTGGACGCTTCCGTCCTACTACGATTGGGAGCTCAAACAGACCGTCGCACTTCACCCCGGAGTGAAATACACCTACTACGAATTCACCAACCTACCGCGCAAAATGCACGTACTGGAACTCGACCTGACGAACGACGCCGTGGAGATATCCACCTCGATGGCCGACGACCTCGTACCCAATCCCAACGGCAACAACAACAGCAACAACGGCAAAAACATCCGCGAGACACTTTCGGAAAACTGCAACCGGAAGCGTGCCGAAGGACAAAATATCATCGCCGGCATCAATTCGGGCTTCTTCAATTCGCATGACGGATTCCCCCGCGGACTGCACATCGAGGAGGGACGCCCCGACTTCGTCAACAACAAGAGCGTCCGCACGTCGCTGACCAACCATGCGAATGCCTTCACTTTCTTCAAGGATCGTACGGTGAGCTGCGGCAAAAAGACCTTCTCCGGCAAAATCGAAGTCGGCGGTACGGAATACGAATACCACTCGATCAACGACACGATCCTGCGTTCGGGCAGCACGTTGCAAGAAGCCAACCTCTATACTGCACGATACAAGAAAATACCTCATCCCGACGCTCCCTCGCTGACCAATACGCTCTCCAAAAAGGCGCTCTACGTCGTCGCGAAAAACAAGTCGGGCAATCCCGTGACGGTCAACGACGGCTGGTTCGAAGCCACTGTAACCCAGATCGCGGACGGTCGTTCGACGGAGCTCGCCGAAGCGCCCTATCTGACGGCCCTCGACGAATGGGCCGTACAGCTCACCGGCGCGACGGCCGAAACGCTCGCCGGAAAACTCTCCGTGGGTTCGACGCTCCGCATCCGCGCAGACGTGACGGTCAACGGAATCTCGACCCCGATTCTGACACAGAACTCCACGATGTATCAGTTCATGGTCGACGGCGAAGACAAGAGTTTCGACACAGACAAATACGACCCGATGACTTACGTGGGCATCGACAAGGCCGGAACGAAAGTCTGCTTCTTCGTCATCGACGGCCGTCAGGACTGGATTTCGATGGGCGTAAAATTCTATGAAATGGTCCGCATCGCCCAAAAATTCGACTGCTGGAACGTAACGAGATTCGACGGCGGCGGTTCGACGGCCATGTGGCTCTACACCGACGGCGCCGGCAAGGTGGTCAACCAGCCGTCCGATGCGAAAGGCGAACGCTCGTGCATGAACTACCTCCACGTGCGGATCAAGCAATAATCCCTTAAACAGCAAGAAAAATGAGAAAGTTTTCGAACATCATATCGCTCGCCGCATGTTTCGTTCTTCTTTGGGGATGCGACGAATACGACGACGGAGAGCTGCGGCAAAACATCGATGCCATCGAGCAGGAACTCACGGAGACCGAAAAGCGTGTCGAGCGACTGAACGAAGAGATGAATTCGCTTTCGGCGTTGATCAACAGCAGCTTCATCTCCTACCTCAAACAGGACGACGAGGGCAACTACGTCATCAGCTACCGCGACCACGGCGGCGAAACGAAGACCGTTACCCTCGCCACGCAGGACGACGTGGTAACCGCTCCGATCGTCGGTGCCGGCGAATTCACCGACGGGAAACTCTACTGGCGTACGACCGCTGACAACGGCAAGACCTATCAGTGGCTGCTCGACAAGGAGGGCAAGATGATGCCCGTGGGCGGTGTACCTCCCGCGATGGACATCGATGCCGAAGGATTCTGGATCGTCGACGGCCAGCGTCTCACGGACAAGGAAGGCAATCCCATACTGGCCAACGATGTCAGCAACACCCTCTTCCAGAAGGTGGAGACCGACGAAGAGAGCGGTATGGTCCGCTTCACGCTCGCCGACGGAAGCACCTTCGAGATTCCAGTGTTCGAAGCCCTGAGCATCCGGTTCGATGCAGCTCCCGTAACGGCCGTCCCCGACCGTTCGATACCGGTCGAAATCGAATACACCGTAGCGGGCAGCGAAGCCGAAACGGCGTATGTCGACTACTTCACGGCATGGAACGTAACGGTGAAAATCGACAAATACACCCGTACGATCTCGGTGAAGCTGGACGAAAATGCCGAAGAAGGCAATGTCGTCGTCATCGCCTCGGCCGGCGGCAATACCGTTCTCAAACCATTATTCTTCACCTATGGAACGGCCCAGATCGACCCTCCGACGTGGGATCCGCAGTTCGGAACGGGAGCGGAGGTCGCCCTCGAAGGCGAATTCACGGAATTCGACATCAGGGTGTCGGCCAACATCGACTATGAGGTAACGATCGCAGAGGAGTGTCAGTCGTGGCTCAAACCCGCCCCCAAGACACGCGCGGAGACGGTCACGACGACCCACTCGTTCGTAGCCGACTACTATGAAAACGACAGCGGCGCTGACCGCAAAGGCTCGATCACATTCTCGAATCGCCCCTACGGCATCACCGTAACGCTCGGCGTCCGCCAATCGCCGGTCGTTCCTGACACCCCGACCGAACCGGGCATCGCAACGGGCGCAGACCTCGTGGCCTTTGCCAAGGCCGTCAACGCCGGCGGAAGCACGGATCGTTGGGAGAACGCTTCGGGAGAGGTGGTGCTGCTCAACGACATCGATCTGACGGAACTTACCGAATGGACTCCGATCGGACAGGGCAAGGCCACCGGATCGCCCTCCTACAATACGTTGACAAACCCCTTCACGGGCGTGTTCGACGGCCAGGGTTTCACGATCAAGGGAATCCGATGGACCTTCAACGTCGAGAACGAGACGACCCATCTCCACGGCCTGTTCGGAGCGATAAAGGACGCTACGATCAAAAACCTCAAACTGGGCGCCGCAGGGGATCAAATTACCCTCGTGGGTACGAGTCAGAACGTCGTATCGGCCGGTGCACTGGCGGGTTACGCCGAAGGATCGACGATCGTCAACGTCACCAACAATGTCTCGGTGATCCTCACGGGCGACAATCCCGACGCCACGCTGATGATGCTCGCCGGTATCGCCGGATGCATCAAGTCCACGACCATCGGCGGCGAAACGAAAGACGACGCCGTCATCAACAACGGCGATGTGAAGACCGGTCGCATCACCAACACAGCCAACGGGGGTACGGGTATGAACATCGGAGGCATTTGCGCCTTCACGCTCGGTGCGGGAACCAAGCTCAACTACTGCACTAACAACGGCGAAATAAGCGCTCCCACAGGACGCGGCGGCGGTCTGGTCGGCACGCTGGGCGGCAGTACGACCGAAGAGAACGGCACGGTGATCGCCAACTCGACCAACAACGGAACGATACAGGACGATGCCATCGGTCAATACGGCGGCAGCAAGGACTACTACAACTATAAGCGCATGGGCGGTCTGGTCGGCGGTACGGTTACCAACAACAACCTCCGCATCGAATACTGCACCAACAACGGCAATGTCTTCTCGCAACTGGGATGCCGTACGGGAGGTTTCGTGGGCCACAATCAGGCGACGATCGTCGGTTGCGTGAACAAGGGAACGATCCTGGCCAACATCACCTACGCCTCCGGCGAACCGCAACACGGACCCGGTTGGGCCTGCGGTTACAGCGGCAAGAAGCTCGTCACACAATGCGCCAAGGGAGGTCGTGTCGGCGAATGGGATACCTACAAGGACAATCCGGGCAGCGCTCCCGAGGCCACGAACGACAACGCCCTGTGCTACAAGAACGGCGATTATTTCGATCCGTCGCAGAACTACTAACGCTTAATTCAGACATCCATGAAACGATTTCTATATCTCTTGCTCCTCACGGCGACAACCTTCGTCTACGGATGCAGCGACTACGACGATTCGCAACTCAGCGGACGTCTCGACGACATCAAGGAGCGGATCGCAAAACTTCAAGACCGCATCGCCTCGCTCAACAGTCAACTCGCCGACCTGAGCGAACTGACATCGGGCAACGTCATCACGGAGATGACCGAAGACTCCGAAGGCAATTATATCATCACCTACAAGGACAACAAGAACGAGGAGAAGAGCATCGTACTGGCCACTGTCGACCAGATGCTCAACGTCCCGCTGCTCGGTGTCGAACTCGACCCGCAGAACAATCTATATTACTGGACCGTAACGGCTGACGGCAAGACTTCGCCGCTGCTCGACAAAGCCGGCGAAAAGGTGCCCGTAAGCGGATACACGCCCGAAGTATCGGTCGACGCCGAGGGATTCTGGACCGTCAACGGCGAACGGTTGAACGACGCCGAAGGAGATCCGATCGAAGCCAACGACGGCGAAAGCTGCCTGTTCAAGGATATTGCCCGCGACGCCAACGGCAACCTGTCGCTGACGCTCGGCGACGGGAAGGTCATCACGCTCCCCATCCAGCAGGTACTGAATCTCACGCTCTCGACAGCAATCAACACCACCGTCGTCGACCCGACGGTTCCCGCAACCATCGAATATGAACTCCACGGCGAACATGCCGCGGAAGCACTGGTCGGCATCGCCGAGGCCGAAGGGGTCGAAATCGTCCTGGACAGGAAACAGCAGCGGATCACCGTCACCTTCCCGACCGGATTCGACGATGGATACATGATCGCAATGGCCTACGACATGCAGGAGCATACGGTACTGCGACCGGTATTCTTCACCAAGGCGACGAGCGATCGGATCGAGATCCGAACGGCCGAAGAACTCGTGCAATTCGCCGAAAACGTCAATGCCGGAACGGGCGCACAGCGAATGACCGCCGTATTGATGAACGACATCGATATGACGAAGATCGCGTCGTGGATTCCCATCGGCAACGGTTCGTTCGTCGCCACGGCTTCGGAATCGAAAGTCGAGGGTGCGGCTTTCGAAGGGACGTTCGACGGTCAGGGCCACGCGCTGCTGAACTGCAAGATGACCGGAGCACTCACCTCGGACAATCAAGTCTACGGACTGTTCGGCATCCTCAAAGGCGCCACGGTACGGAACCTCGTATTGGGTGCCGAAAGCGGCGACACGGGGTCGTTCACCGTTTCGGGCAACGGAACGACCTCGACCGGCGTCATCGCCGGCGCCTGCGTCGACTCGAAGATCGAGAAATGCACCAGCTATCTACCGATGGTTTGCGAAGGCAACAACTCGGCAAACAAGCTGATGACCATGGGGCTCGTCGGCTTCGTCTACGGCGCCGGCACGAGCGAGGATACCGTTTCGCAACTGACCGATTTGACAAACTACGGTGCACTGAAAGCGGATCCGGGTGCCGCCAACGCCAACGGATTCACCTCGACTCAGGTCGGAGGCATCGCCGGATTCTCGAACACCTCCCGCACATCGACCTTCGCCAATCGGTTCCTGCGCTGCATAAATCACGGAGACATGACCGTTTCGACAGGACGCGCTTCGGGCATCGTCGCCGCAGCCAACACCTTCACGCACATCGTCGAATGCGAGAACTACGGCGACATGATGAATACCTATGCGGGCTCCAAGGGCGGACGTCTGGGCAACATCACCTGCATCCTCGGCACCCAGTCGATCATAAACGGCTGCACCAACCACGGCGACGTCGTGACGACCAACTCCCAATCCCACGCCGGAGGACTGCTCTGTCTGTCCAATGCCACAGACTGCGAAATCATCAATTCGGCCAACTACGGCAACGTAATCTCCGACCTCACGACCTACCGCGGCACGCTCGTAGCCAATATCAACAGCCTCGGAAAGATGGACAACAACATCGCAGGCGGCGGAATAGGATCCTACAACGGCGGCGACTACGAAATGGTCGCCATCAACGAAATGAATTTCATGGATTATATCGGAAAGATCAAGGCCGGCAACGAAGAGCGCGTGACCAATACCAAGTACGGAGGCGAGGTCTCGACGGCCAAAGGCATTCGCACGGCCGACGATCTCGTGGCTCTCGCGGCTGCGGTCAACTCCGGCAAGCCGCTCGGCGAATGGCAAAACGAAAACGGAGAGATCTGCCTGCTGACCGACATCGACATGTCCGAGGTCGCCGAATGGACACCCATCGGCAAGGCGACCTTCGTCATCGCAAACAACAAACTCACGGTCTCCGGAACCCCCTTCGCAGGACATTTCAACGGCCAGGGCTACCGGATCCGCAATCTGAAAATGGTCGCTGCGAACAGCGAGGAGGGGGCTACATACGGATTGTTCGGAACTTTGGCACCCGGCGCCGTGATCGAGAATTTCTCGTTCGACACAGGCTGTTCGTTCACCGTCGCGTCCACAGCCGGTTCATCGAACGGCGTAGTGGCCGGACTGGTTTACGACGCTACGGTGCGTGACATCACGAGCAGCGCTCCGATGCTTTTCCAGGGTGCGGCGGGCAATGTCCGCATCACGATGGCCCTGATAGGAACGGCCTTTGCCGAAACAGCCAACGTCACGATCGACAACGTGAACAACAACGGCACGATCACGGCCGAAAACCGAGACAACAATACGAACGGAGGCGCCACGGGCTACCACATCGCCGGCATTGCGGGATTCACCACCAACGACGGGGCTTCGCAGCAGAAAGTCATCATCTCCGACTGCATCAACTACGGCGACATCACCTCCGCGACAGGACGCACCGCGGGCATCGTCGCAGCGGCCAACCGCTATACCCAACTGGCCAACTGCGTAAATCACGGCAAGCAGCTGAACACTTGTCCGAAAAACGATGCGGGACGTTTGGGTAACATCGCCTGCAACATGGGCGCAGGGTCGTCGATGATCGGATGTTCGAACTACGGCGATCTCACCTCGACGACCGGTTCCCGCTGCGGCGGCATCACGTCGGCGGCAGGCGACGCGACCTTCGAGAACTGCGCCAACTACGGTACGATCCTGACCGACAGCCCCTATCGAGGTGTATTCTGGGGGTATAACAACGCCGTGGCACAATGGACCGACTGTACGGCCGGCGGCAAGGTCGGAACCTACAACGCCAATGCTCCCGTTTTCGACTCCTATGCCGATGCCGAGCAAGCCAACTACCTGGGGAAACAAGGGGCGAACCAATCGGCTCTTACGAATATCGCCTACCAAATCGGAAACTCGGGCGGAGGAAGCGCGGGCGGCGACGCGGAACTGCGCATTCTCTTCATCGGGAACAGTTTTACGAAAGATGCCGTGGAGCATCTGCCCGGCATTCTGAAAGCCATGGGCATCGACAAGGTGAAGATGACACACATGTATTACGGAGGGCGTACGGTTCCCGAATACAACAACGGCTTCGCCACCGTGAACGACTACCGTTGCTACGAATGCAATCCGGGAGCGGCCGGCTGGACCGAATCGATGAACAAGACGATCAAAGAGGTAGCCGCTTCGGAGCAGTGGGACGTCGTGACCATCCAGGAACACACGGGCAAGGTCAACGCATGGAAGTGGACCTCGGCCGAGAAAGAGGCTTTGCAGGGACTCATCGACAACGTCAAGTCAACGCAAACCGGCGCCATGCCCAAGTTTTACTATATTCTGTCGCAGGCCTATGCCGATCCCGCACTCGTCAGCTATTCGCAACAGACGGTGATCGTCAACAACTTCGCCTCGTCGCAGACGGACATGTACGCCGCCATCGTCGCACAAGGCCAAAAAGTAATGAGCGAAGTCGCATTCGACGATGTGATCGCCACAGGCACCGTCCTGCAAAATCTCCGCACGTCGAAACTCCAAAACGCGATGGACATGACCCGCGACGGGTACCACATGGACTACGGCATTTCGCGTTATGCCGCATCGTGCGCCGTATTCGAAAAACTGATCTCGCCTGCCTTCGGAGGTGTGACGCTCGACGGAAATCCGTTCCGCTATACGACATCGAATACCACCCACGGCAGCTATTCGACCCCTGTTACCGAGGCGAATGCCCCGATCGCCCTGCAAGCAGCACGCTATGCCCTGACTACGCCCTACGCCGTCACCGACATGTCCCACATCGGGCAGGAAAGACCCGATAACGGCATCGAGGACACGGAATTCGAGGAGGACCAGAACAAAGAATAATTTTGCAGAAAAAATGAAAAAAACATATATCATCCTATTCGGCGCAGCATTGCTGCTCGGAAGCTGCACCCGAAATCCCGAAACCGACGAACCGACTCCGCCCCACGCCTCATCAGGACTCGTCATCAAAGCCTCCTGCACTCCGGCAACGCGAACCGACATCATCGAAGGAAAAAGCACATGGGAAGTCGGCGATCGCATTACGGTCGTCTACGACGGTACGGCCTATGTCTACACGGCTACCGAAGCGGGTGCCACGACCACCTTCGCCAGCGATACGGGGATCACGGCCTACGACCCCTCGAAACCGCTGACGGCCTACTATCCCGTCACGACCGTCGAAGGCACCGTTGCGGTGGAACCCCAGCGTACAATCACCCTGCAAGGCACGGAGCAGACCAACACGGCCTGCGCACCGCTGGTCGGGACACCGCTCGATAAGAATCTTGCGGAGGGTGCACTCCATGTCTCGTTCCGCAATATCTTCTCGGTCATCGAACTGCGCATCGATGCCGGCGAATTGGATAGTCCGGCGCAATCGCTCGCCGTGGAACCCGCCTCGCAGGAGGACTTCGACGGCTATCTGACCTTCACAGGTACGGTCGACCCTTCGACCCTCGCCCTCACGCCGGCCCCCGGCGGAACGGGATCGAAACTGACGTTGCATTTCCCCGATAACGCCGATCTGACCCGTCCCCAGACAATCAAGTTCCCCGTAGGGCGCTTCATCTCCGAGGCCGGTCTGAAACTCACGCTCACGACGACCGACGGCAGAACCTACACAAAAAACATCTACAAATCGGGAATACGCACCTACAACGAGAAGAACGGTATCTTCTCGGCCCGACATTTCGCCAAAGCGCTCTACGCCTTCGCGTCTCCGGGCGGTATCGAGACGGCCGACGATCTCATCGAATTCGCCGCGGCAGTCAATGCGGGCGAAAGTCTCGCCCCCTGGCAAGATGAACGAGGCTTCGTCGTACTGCTCAACGACATCGACATGACCGGCATCGAAACGTGGACACCGATCGGCGATGCGGTCTGTCCGCTGACGGGTACCAACGCATTGACGATCGAGTCGGGACGTCCATTCACGGGCTTCTTCGACGGGCAGGGGCACTCGATCCGTAATTTCCACATGGTATGCGACAACTCGACTCCCAACCGCGCATGGGGATTCTTCGGCGCATTGGGCCCCGGAGCCGTCGTCGAAAATCTCGTCTTCGACGCCTCCTGTTCGCTGGCGGTCAAAGCCTCGAAAGGCACCGACTGCGGCATTCTGGCCGGCGTGGTCTACGACGCTACCGTGCGCAATATCGTCAACAACGCCCCGATGTCGTTCGACGGCTCGGCAGGCAACGTCCGCATGACGATGGGCATGGTCGGACTCGCCTTCGCCAGCAAAGGCGTCGTACTCGACCGCCTGACCAACGAAGCCGCCCTCACGTCCGAAGACGGCGGCAATACCGGCAACGGAGCGACGGGCATACACGTCGGCGGCATCTGCGGGTTCAGCACCAACCTCGCCAGTTCGGCCAACCCCGTAATCTTCAACGGATGTATCAACCGCGGCGACCTCACGACAAAGGTCGGACGTGCTTCCGGCATCGTCGCCGCAGCCAACCGCTACACGCACCTGACCGACTGTACCAACTACGGACTCAACGACAACGCCTTTCCCAGATCGGGATACGCCCGCCTCGGCAACATCACCTGCATCACCGGACCGGGAATCAAATTCACCAACGTCGTGAACCGCGGCGATCTAATCAGCCGTACGAAGGGGGCCGCCGGCGGCATTCTCTGTCTGGTAAACCACAACGACAACGAATTCATCGGATGCGAAAGCTACGGCCGTGTCATCTCCGACCGCCCCGACAACGACTACAAGGGAACCTTCTTCGGACAGTGTAAAAAAGCCGCGAAGTTCCGAAACTGCATCGCACAAGGTGACGTGGGAACCTACAACGGAGGCGATTGCATCATGACGGGCGTCAACGCCGACAACTACATGGACTATCTCGGCGCCTACGACGCCTCGGCGGTCGACGTCACTCCGGCGAACATCCTCTATCGTCCTGCCGGAAACTGATATAAGAAAACGAAGTCTTCATCCAACGATAACCTATGAAACGAAAAATCACTCATCTGCTGATTCTCGCCGCTGCTCTCACCGGAGCAGCGTGCGGAGAACAGACCGCCCCGTCGCAAACCGGCGGCCGGGCCGAAGCGATCGTCGCCGAACTGCACGATCCCGCATCGAAAAAAGTGTTGGTCGTCTCACACCGCGGCGACTGGCGCAACTGGCCCGAAAACTCGATTCCTGCTATCGAATCCGTAATCCGCATGGGAGTCGACATCATGGAACTGGATCTCAAACTGACCAAGGACAGCGTGCTGGTGCTCTGCCACGACAAGACGAT
>ERZ857998.1177-NODE-1177-length-31540-cov-4.415341_pt1 | contig 31540 bp, 20 predicted proteins | sample MGYA00519954_ERZ857998 | MGnify/ENA primary metagenome ERZ857998 (study PRJEB31778, sample SAMEA3449424) | human gut metagenome | biome: human gut; feature: human-associated habitat; material: faeces | place: United Kingdom | collected 2010/2012 ...
TCTCCCGGCCACCAGTTGGACAGAAGAGCGATACCAGGCGACCATACCATGGACTGGAAGTAGCCATTAAATCCCCATAAAATAGCAATTATGATAATGCTGGACTGAAATCCGATCAGAACATTGGCTGCTGCCGATAAGAATATACCTGCAACAATGAATTTATTCACACCGAAGATTTCTCCCAGTCTTCCGTTGAACAGATGTCCGATTCCATAAGTCCAGAATAATACGGATGATAAGATTCCAAGATCAAGTTCTGTCCAACCTTCTTCTGCCATCATAGCTGGCATCGTATACTGCAGATTCAGTCGTCCGCAGTAGAGAATTGAGTAAAGCAGTGAAAACGCCAGGAGAACAATCCACGCATTTTTCGTAAAAAGTTTGTATTGCTCCGGAGTGTATCCAAGTGTATCCACGACTTTCTTTCCATTAGTTTTGTCAGTCATCGATTTCCTCCTTGCCGCAAACAATTATAAAATTTTTTATGATGATACGAGGCACCCCTTCCTATCCTCCAGAGTGCCTCGCTGTTATTCGGGTCTTGTGTATAATTATTTATCAGCCATCCTTAGATTGTTTCGATCAGGCCCTGTCCCGGTTTTTCACCTCTTCTGAGTCTCGGTTCGATCTGTCCGAAGATGATTTCCGGTACATAAGATACGTCTGGTACTAAGAAGTCAGGCTTGGAAGCTGCCAGCTGTTCATAGTTGTTGGATCCGGAAGCATAAAGACCGATAGTCCATGCGCCGGCGTTGTTACCGCAGATCATACCAGGAGCTGTATCGTCGATCTTAACTACTGCTTCACATGGGATAGCTTCCTTCGTCATTTCGTAAGCGCTCAGCATGCAGTCATATACCATGAACGGAGCCGGTCTTCCCGGAACCTTTTCAGCGTTCGTTACAACGTCGAACTTCAGACCATATTTGTCTTCCAGAACTTTGTTCAGAGCCAGAGAGTCTTCTTCGTAGTATCCAGTGTCGCATCCAACCAGGATTCCAGCAGCTCTCAGCTTATCGATACATTCAACTGCGCCCGGGATCGGCTTAGCCAGATCTTCATCAACGATGTACTTGGACATCAGCGGACGGAAAGCAGCCAGTACAGCATCGAAATCATCTTCGTTCCAATGGCGTCCATACTTTTCTTCCCACTGTGCGGAGATTTCCGGCAGGTTCAGCAGCATTCTCAGGTGAGTCGGCTTGAAGTTACCCATTGGCTTTCTGATTTCAGCCCAGTCACATTCGATTCCGAACTGCTGCAGAGCTTCGTAGAAAGGAACTACTGGAGCTTTACATCCTCTAAGGTCGTCTTTCGGCCATCTTGCTCTCAGATCTCCAGGGCCGTCGCAGAAAGTTCCTGCAGTGTCGAGTACCGCTAACTTGATTTTTCCTGTGTAGGTTCTGTTATACATTTTTGTTCCTCCTTTTTATCCTTCCAGAAATCATTTCTTATTTGATCTGGATGTTTAACGTAGGTTTCTTGATGGTTATACTATAACAGCCCTGTTTAAAGTCATAATCAAGTGTTGCTTCAGATTCCCTAAAGGAAGTTTAAAGATAATCTAAAGACTGAATTTTATGAAAAGAGCAGATCTGCACTATGCAAACCTGCTCTTTTCGAGTATATAAATGATTGTCCTGCTTCTAAATAATACCGCTTCCTGTACCCGAGATGATCACCCGCTGACCCATCCATGTCTTCTCCTGCACATCCTGGATATCCTCTACATCGCTGATTTCCACCATGATGTCTGAAAATTTTTCTTCGATCTTCCAGTCTCTGCATCCGGCGTCTGCAAGGAGATGTTCGATATGTTTGCGACCTTCATGGATCGCGTAGAAAGTTGCTTCTTCTTTCGATCCACACTCCATCCGGCTCCACGGCATGTTGAGCAGATATTTCCCTTTGTCCAGGCTGATGAGGATCTCGACAGTTTCCGTCACCTGTCCTACGGCTGCCCCATATGCGTTGGCCACATCGGCGTGTTCCGGCACCAGCACATCTTCATGCAAAAGTTTCCCGGCCTCGCGCAGCCATACTCCCGCCGGAGCTCCGATGGCAACCAGTCGCTTCTTTAAGTGTATCTGCGGATCGATAACGCTGGATGGTTTGCTGCCGAAGGCTCTTTCCAGAAGATACATAGCCGCTTCACTGTCCGACATGGAGATCATGCCCTGATCCGGGCGAAGGGAACTACCGTCCCGATTTTCCTCTGCAAGATCAAAATTCGCTGCTGCCTGTACGCATGCCGACGCCAGTTTTACTTTGATCATCCTCTCCACCTTGTCCAGGAATTTTATCGTGCTGATTTCCTGACGCCGCGCCAGGATCTCCACACCGGCATGGGACAGACCCCGGTTCCAGCGGTTGTATCTGCCCTGCACATGGAGGATATCTGTAGGTGTGACGCCGATCCGAAGCAACACTCCTTCTTCCACCAGCGGCGTCAGGTCGATGGTCTCCGGATCCTGTCCGATGATACGAGCCAGATACGTCATACTGTGAGGTCGTTCTTTAAGCTTTTCCATCATTTTTTCGTCTTTTCCGGTAACGTCGCGAGATGGCTTGCCTCCCCGGTAGAAATAACAATCCGCTTCCTGCGCGGAATAAGATTTGATATCACCTGTTCTTCGAAAGCTGCGTACTTCATGGATCAGTTCCGGCCACTGTGCGCCCGCCACACAGAGAGGAATGACTTTTTCCGGTCCGATCCGGATCTCTCCGTGGCGATCGAGACATATGCGGCTGTCACCGCCAATGCCGAAGGTGGAGATCTCCGCTGCCTGTACGCGGGTAAGCCATCCGCCTACATTGGCGCCCTCTCTGCGGATCTTCACCGATCCGCCTGAAACTTCCGCGATGTCCGTGGTCGTCCCTCCCATATCGACTACGATCCCATCCTTCTGTCCCGTCAGAGCCAGACCTCCGATCACGCTGGCCGCAGGTCCCGAGAGAATGGTCTCCACCGGTCTTTGACCTGCCAGTTTTTCCGTCATCAGCGTCCCGTCGCCTTTTACGACCATGATGGAGCCTGAAATACCTTTTTCTTTCAGCACCTTTCTTGTAGAAACCAGCAGATCATCTATAATGGGAATCAACCGTCCGTTGAGCACAGCCGTTACCGTTCTGTGATAAAATCCCAGTGCCGTACTGAGATGATGAGCACAGATGACAGGAATGCCCAGCACATCTTCCGCGATCTTTGCAGCCTCCTGCTCATGCTTCGGATTGCGAACGCTGGCATAGCCGGAGATCGCCACGGCGTCCACTTTGCCCTTCAAAGACTCCAGCACACGTTTCACTTCTTCTTCCTCCAGCGCCTCCTTCTGCCTTCCCATAATGTCGAAGGCTCCCCGGATACGTATACTCTTTGCAGCCGGGACAGCATCTTCCAGATCAGCTCCCATATAAAGCAGTGCGACTCTACCGCCTCTTCCTTCTACGATCGCATTGGTGGCCAGTGTCGTCGAAAGAGAAATCAGTGTGATTTCCTCCAGCCTGTCAAATTCCAGCTGATCCAGACAGTTCTTGATCCCTGTCGTCAGATCGTCTTTGGTCGTCAACGCCTTTGCCTTGCATAACACCTTGCGATCCTTTGCATCGATTATGACCGCATCCGTATAAGTACCACCTGTATCCATTCCTAAAATAAAAGACATAGAAAGCCTCCTTCTCCTGTTTTAGGATCATCGTAAGCCTTCTATGTCATTTTTTGCAAGATATCACGGGGATTCTTTAAGGAAACTTTAGAAAAACAGCACCGTCTCTACTCCCTGATTTCCGGCGATATGATAGTATTCTTCTTGCTGACCACGATACCGCAGATCACCATGAAAATACAGAGGATCTCCATGCAAACGAAGATCACCAGATAGTTGTCGTCAAACAGTCTAAGCACCGCCGGGAACAGCACGGTTTCCAGAAAAGCTCCGAAATAAGCGAAGCCGTTGAAGATGCCTGCTGCACTTCCGGCAAACACACGGCACCCCTGATCGATAGCGTGTACCCAGAGGATCCCGTTGATGCCATAGAGAGCGAATCCCATAAAAAAGATCCCAACCAGCACCGACTGAGTGTTTTCCAGCATCGGGAATGTGATGACCAGCGTTCCGCAAAGTGCCGCCATGGCCGTCACGATGATACCTTTGTTGTCAAAAAGCTTCGTGCCTGCCACCCAGGTGATGACCAGCGTTCCGAACGCCATACCCACCGGCAGCATAAGATTGGAAAATGTTTCACTCAGAATCTCCTCACCGTTTTCCTGCTGATAATACACCGGGATCCAGTTGAGGAGTCCATAACGGCAGATACTTGAGAGCAAGGCGATAGCACACCACCACCAGAAATTTCTAAGCTGCAGAAAATAAAGCCATGGGGTCTTTCCTTCCTCCGCACGTTTTCGCAAGGTTTCTTCCCGCTTCTGATGGTTCTGGCTGTGGACGGCGTAAGCCGGCAGTTTTTTATCCTGCGGTTTTTCAACTGCAACAAATGCAAATACGATCACGAAGATCAGCAGTATGCCCATAGGGATGACCATCCCTGTCCGCCATCCGATGTCAGGCCACAGCGACACGATCAGTATCGGCAGCAGATATGCCGTGACATGTGAGATCCCCGAAAAGAAATTTGCAATACCAACGCCCTTGCCTCTGTAGCCTTCTGCCCACCAGTGAGACAACATGCTGATACCACCGACCCATATCATACTTTGAAAAAGACCGTTTACGATCCATGTCCCCAAAAGGAGTCCCCACTGATTCTCCAGCGAAATGAGCCCATTCATGAGGATGGTGCCCAGACCCCCACAAATCACCAGTCGTTTGGAACCATACCGATCTGCCAGATACCCGTTGATCACACTACCTGCAGCATAGCTTATAAATACGCTGACAGACAGGATATGAGCCTGGGTTCCGTTCATGCCCGCATCCGCCGCGAAATTATCCATGTTATTATTGACATTGAATCGCCCCAGATATACGAAATTGTACATCAGAGCAAAACTGATGAGTGTGATCCATTTATAATGATCGAATCGTTGCTCCATCTTCTTCTCCTAAAACAGCTATTTACAATTGATTATCTTTAATTTATCATAAACATGTAATGATTTCAAACGGATGATTTTAAACTGAAACATAAGAAGGATGGGGTTTTTATGCATTTCGTTCCAGGTTATTCCATGATGGCGGCAACCGCCACCACGTTCATGCTCAGTATGATCTTCCTGCTTTTATCAGGCCAGAGCAAAAAACAATATATGCGTTTCTGGGGACTTTCCTGGCTGGTGTACTCTGCTATGTTCCTGCTGGACTTCTGTCACTTGAACTGGAACTTCGTCTACCTGGGGTATGTGATGCTGCGGCAGATGCTGGCTCTTTTAGGATCCTACACCTTTCTTCTGGGAACGCATCATTTTTTTCAGATCAAATGTCCGGCAGCATTGGGCTTTGCAGCGATCATCTCGACCATTTCCATGGTTCTTTATCCAGCGATCTCTCCGGTGTATACCCTGATGATCATTCCGAATATCATCTTCTCATCAGGACTTCTGATTTATTCCGGCTGCATGTTCATTGCCATTTCCTGGACTCAGAAACTTCCGGAAAAGCTGATCGCCAGCTTTCTGATCATCCTGTGGAGCATCTTTATCAACCACTTCGCCTTTTCGCTTAAAAACCAGCAGCTTGAGATCGGTTCCTACTATATCAGTATTTTCACCGTAAACGTACTGATCCTGACCCTGATCATCATCTACTTTAAAAAGCTGCGGTTCATTGATACGAAACAGCACAACCGGTTTCGTCTTCTGGTGGAGAATTCATCAGACTCTATGTTCCTGTACGATTACAAGCGGCAGCAGTTCGAATATATCAGCCCCGGTATTTCGACCCTTATCGGCATCAGCGAAGAAAAACTTTATGAAATGCCGGAACGGTTCTTCGACTATGTCAACACGCCAAAGAAATACAGCTCTGTCCTCAGCATTTTCTCCCGTCCTGTCAAACGTCCTGACAGCGGCATCCTCATGCTCTACAAAAACGGCATCGTGGAGCGATGGTCGCAGATCCACTACGTTCCGATCCGCGATAATACAGGAACTGTTTCCGCAGTAGAAGGGATCCTGCGTGACATCACCGAACAGAAACGAGCAGAAGAAAGTCTGAAAGAAGCAGAAGAGGCTAAGAAAGAATTTCTGGAGAACATCTCTCACGAGATCAAAACGCCGATCACACTGATCCAGGGCTACACCGAAAGTCTGCTGGATAAAGTGGTGCCGCCGGAATCCACGGACACGTACCTGAAAATGATCAATTCCAAAGCAAATGTGCTGACTACGCTTTTGTCAGACCTGGCACAGATCTCCGATATGTCTTCACAGACCATGGAATACAAATTTTACGAGCACAACGCTTCTGACATCATGCAGGAGCTGATCCAGCAAGGAGAATTCCACATCACAGCATCCGGGCATACGGTATCGACTAAAATAAATATAGTCCCATACGCCGTGATCATCATCGATCCTCAACGGATCCAGCAGGTCATCTCCAATCTCATCAGCAATGCGATCCGCCATACACCGCCGGGCCGAGAGATCTCTATTTCCTGCGTTTCCTATCCCTACGAGGAAATGATGCATGCGCCGTCATCGGATGACGATTACAACATTCCGGACGGCGAGATCCTGGTCACAGTCAGCGATCAGGGAGACGGCATCCCGGAGAAGGATATTTCCCATATTTTTGAGAGAAATTTCAGCGGCGGACGTCGGATACAGACGAGCACTTCCGGCAAAGGCAACTCCGGTCTGGGGCTTTATATTTCCAGCCAGATCATCTCGCAGCATTCCGGACGGATATTTGCAAAGAACAACCCAGACGGCGGAGCGTCGCTATCGTTTTCCCTGCCGTATTATCGGTAAAATAAAAGTCTGCTCAGGCACCAGTTCTTGGTACGCCTGAGCAGATTTTTTCGTTATATGTTATTCATTGCATTTAAGAGCTTCGTCCATCGGGACTTTGCGGATTTTTCTGTTAAGCGCCAGACTGATGATGGCATATATCACGATCCCGATGAGAAACATCTCCGGAAACAGCGACGGCTTTACGTAGAATGTGAGCCAGCCGGAAAACTTTTGCATCATAAGCTGGTAGACTATCTGCAGCAGCTTGTAATCCACCGGCAGACTGATGAGCAGGCACAGTACGACCGCCACGGCCGTTGATGTGTTGTACAGCCCCGAGATCTCCCGATTGGTATAGCCCAGGATCTTGATGATGGAAATCGCCCGCGAATTGCGTTCCAGCACCACCTTGGACAGCACGTAGAGCACCAGTGCGAAAGTCACGACAGCAAATCCGCCGAACATGTAGAACACCACGCCCATGGACTGTTCCAGCTGCGCCGTGGTATTTTGCAGATCCTTTTTTGTGAAGACGTTCTCAATATCGTCATCATCGATATCCTTGATCTTCGTATTGCTGAAATAACCGGTAAAGTAATCGTTTCCATAGTCAAACAGGTCGTTGCACCGATCGATATCCATGAAGATCGCCAGTCCCGCCGGATAATCCACCGTGCCGACGACTTTAAAAGTATAGGTCTTGTTGGCGTATTTATCATCAAGCTCCAGCTTCTCACCCTTCTGGATACCTGTCTTGTCTGCAAATGCCGAAGACACCAGGACCCGGTATTCATCCGGCTTTTTCAGATCCGCTTTTGCATTGTCAATATACGATGAACTTTCCTGAATGCCGTACACCGACATGTCCTCATCGATGGCGCCCTTGTATTTCAGCGTATTGATAGTATATTTCTCAGCTCCGTCCGTATCGGTTTCCACCGTATCCTTCAGCACATACTGATATTTGCAGATCTGATGATCTAGCACCTCACCTTTGTAATGCTCCAGCAAAGGTGTAAACATAAGACCAAACATGAGCAATAGATTGGCAAATAAAATGCCAACTAACAATACAAGATAGCTGCCCTTGTTCTGCAAAATCACCCGCAAACGAAATTTGTTAAGAAACCGGATATTCGGCAGGCGTACAGCCCGGCCCTTCTTTTCCTTTGCAGTCTGTCCTCTCAGGAATGCCAGCGGCGAAAGCTTGAGCTTTTTATAAAGTGCCAGGAAATTGATCAGGATCATGATGACTTCCGGTCCCAACGTAGACAACAGAAAAGCTTCCGGATTCCACAAAGTCTTGTAAGTCGGCAAAGAGTAGCTTCCATAGTAGAGAGTCGCCACGGTGTTTTTAAAGAAAGAATAGCCCAGGATGTTGCCGATCACGCAGGCGATCAGCGTGATGATCACCGGCAAAGCCATATAATGGCGGATCAGCTCGGCTCTGGTATAGCCGGATGCCCGCAGCGTTCCAATGACCGTCGCCTCTTTTTCGATGGTATTCAGGGTCGTCACCGCGAAGACAAATGCCAGGATCGCCGTGATGATGTACATAAACCAAATGACCATCTGCTTATCGCCGCCCAGGTCGTTTCCAGAGAAATGGATGGCCTGATTATCTGCTTCCTGCAGGAAATCCTTCACTTCGTTGTCGCTGAAAAAAGCTTCTTTCACCAGCTTTGACAGCAGGTCGTCCGACTTGTCACGCCTGGTTTGCTCGCTCATGCCCTGCTTTTCCCACTTCCAGGCGTAATTATAATGGAGGCTGCGAGTCTGGGTGCTCCCGTCATCCAGCTTCTTTAAACTCTCCGCCATAGCGTCGAATCCGCCTTGTGTCACAGCTGCTACGGTAAAGGTCTGCGCGTCGAACATGAGATCCGAATTATCCTCAAAAAGAGCACTGTAATCCGAAAATGCCACCAGTCCGCAGACCTTCCACGATGTTCCGTTGAGCTGGATAGAGTCTCCCACCTTTATATCGTTGTTTTCTGCAAAGAGCCTGTCGATGGTGATCTCGTCGTCTGCCTTGGCCATTCTTCCCGACAGCACGCTGATCTTATTGACCTTGCTGCGGTTCGCGTAAATCCGATAAGTGTTGTCGTCCGTCGCCTTTTCTTCTATGTACGGCTGCGAATACAGCTTGACGTGTTCGTCATCCTGCAAAGTTTTGATCAGGTCTTTATCCGCCTTTTCTTTGAGGATGAAATGACCGTCTTCGATATTGTATTTTTTAAAACTCTGGTCGTAGGCAGCCTTCATGCTGGTGCCCGCTACTAAAAATCCGGAAATAAATCCGATGGAAAGGACCATGAACAGGAAGATCGCGATATATTTGCCAAGATCCTGCCGCAGTTCCCGCTTATATCGTTTATGCAAAGGATTCTTCATAGATCGTCTCACCTACCATTCCAGCTGCATTGCCGGGATCTTGTGGTCGTTGTAGACCTGACTCCGGATCTGTCCGTCACGCAGGGAAACCACCTGATCTGCCATATGCTTGATGGCATCATTGTGAGTCACGATGATGATGGTGTTCTGATATTTGCTGTTGACCTGTTCGATCAGTTCCAGGATCTCCTTGGAGGTTTTATAATCCAAAGCCCCTGTCGGCTCATCGCAAAGAAGAACATCAGGATTCTTGACGATGGCTCTGCCGATAGCCGTTCTCTGCTGCTGACCGCCGGAAATCTGATTGGGCAGCTTGTCTTTATGATCCCAAAGTCCCAGCACGTGAAGCAGGTCATCCACATCCAGCGGTGCATCACTGAGATACGCTCCCACCTCGATATTTTCCTTCACTGTGAGGTTCGCGATAAGGTTGTATTGCTGGAATACATATCCCAGATGTTTTCTGCGATACAGGGACAGCTTCTTTTCGTTCATGTCTTCGATCTTCTCTTTCGCTATGGCGACGCTGCCGCTGTCCGGGCCGTCGATCCCGCCGATGATATTGAGAAGAGTGGATTTACCGCTCCCTGATGGTCCCAGGAGCACGCAGAGTTTTCCTTTTTCTACAGTCAGATCGATGCCGCGAAGGACTTCTACACGAGTATCTCCCTGGCCAAAGGATTTTTTCACTTGGTTCACTTCCAGAAATGCCATGATTCTTCTTCCTTTCTTCGCTCGCATACTCGAAACACTTGCCGCAGATGTGGCAAGTGTTTCGAGCGTTTTCATTGGTCTGAGTTGGTGTTCACCTTTTTGTTGAGGTATAAGGTTTTAAAGGTTTTGTTTGTCGTTTATGATTTCACTTTTACTCTTTTATGTCTATCGTTTCTCCGGTGTGGCTTGCACCGAAGATTCTGTGTAGTTTGTTCTGTGTAACTTTGTTAGTTTCGACTAACGGTTCTGCCTATATAAACCCGGTACGGAAACCGCACCGGGTTATTTCCTATATAGGCGGAAATGAGGTAAGGTTTTGTTTCACATGAGTAAAATAATTTATCAAGGAGGTTAGTATCACCTAACTCCATGATCATAATACTACAGCCACTGACCAATGTCAACTGGTTTTTTCGATTTTTTTGTTTTAATTTTTAGGGTTGGGGGCGGGGGTCGGGATGATGAATCCATAGCTTGGCGTTGCCGGCACGGGGATGAAAATTTACCGAAATTTATAATGGTTGCCAGCCCCGGTCCCCTGTGTTACAATATTTCTTGCGTAGAGTAGGTATTGTGCGTAAAGTGTCATAAGATGGGATGTTGCTTATGAACGAAAGCTTTGCTGCGGTGCAATATCGCGTCCGCTACTACACTCAGGGATTCGAATACTCCTGTTCTTTTTGTGTAGTTCAATCTACGACAAATAAAGAAAGGAGTTTTTTATGGAACAAAAATCTAATACCAAGCGGCTCGTGGTTCTGGCGTTTCTTATCGCACTGGAGATCATCCTCACCAGATTCTGCTCGATCCAGACACCGATCGTGCGAATCGGATTCGGATTTCTGCCGGTTGCTATGATGGGGATTTTATACGGTCCGATCTGGGCCGGGATCGGATATGCTATAGGCGATTTGCTGGGCATGCTGATCTTCCCATCAGCAGCGTACTTCCCGGGATTTACCCTGACGGCGTTTTTGACAGGAATGATATTCGGGTTCTTCCTCAAGGGAAAAGAGATCACCTGGAAAAGCGTACTGCCTGCCAGCCTGCTCGTGATCCTGGGATGCAATCTGTGTCTGGATACGTTATGGCTCTCCATTTTGATGGGTGACGGATATCTGGCGCTGCTTCCTGCCCGCATCTTAAAATGCGTGTTGATGCTGCCCATCCATCTGATTTTGATCCCGTTCGTATGGAACCGCATCGTATCGAAGATACCGTTTGCCGGACAGATGACGGCGTAGAGAAACTTTCGCTTGACCCCAAAAGCCCTTATGATATAATAAAAACAAGAGGAAACCGTAAAACGGTTAGCCTATGGAGTTTTGATAACTGCCTTCAGCTACAAAATGAAAGGCAGTTATTTTATTTCCCGCACTATCCTGTACAGGATCAGGAGATAAATCACACCGAAAATGCAATCCATCATACCAACCACCTCCTTTTAGGCTAATCCCAACGGACCCCTTTAAGGTATGGCTAACCGCTTTCACTTGCTCCTCTTGATTGGTTTATTATATCATTTTTGTAAGTATATGTAACTACATTTTTGTTTTCATTTCTTTAAATTTCTATTCATAACTGTGTTTCATAAAAACACCCCTAATACTGGAGGCCAGTATTAGGGGTACATATCATTTATGAATCTCTTCGAAGCTGTTTTATTTTACTCTTATATTGCCTGCCGTCTCGCGCTCGTTCCGCAAAACATCCGGCTAACCGGTCACGCTTCCTGGCAGTGTTCTTCTACCTGCGGCAGCTCCTGCTCCGGCAAAAGATTTTTCATGCTGTTCAACGTGATTCCCAGCGTGGAGATGTTGTGGAACATAGCCGATGTTGTCGGCGGGATGAGCCCAAACACGCCTGCGCCAATGAGTCCGGAGTTGATGCCTACGATGGAGCGGTAGTTGGAGTCGATCCGCTTCATGAGACGGTTACTGAGCTTCTTGAGTGTCACCAGTTCATACAGGTTATCTGCGCCAATGGTGATGTCGGCAATTTCACGAGCCAGCTCTGCGCCATCACTGATAGCAATGCCAACATTCGCTGCCGAAAGAGCCGGAGAATCGTTGATCCCGTCTCCGACCATAATGGTTTTGGCTCCGTTTTCCCGTTCTCTCTGAATGAAGCTGGCCTTGTCTTCCGGAAGCACTTCGGAATAATATTCGTCCACACCAACACGCTTAGCGATGACTGCTGCAGTTCGTTCGCTGTCGCCCGTCATCATTACCACCTTGGTGATACCGGCTTCTTTCAGTTGTCTGATGGCGTCTGCTGCTTCTTCACGCAAAGGATCTTCGATGCAGATCACAGCTACCAGCTTGCCGTCGATAGCCATATAAAGGTGAGAGTATCCTTCCGGCAGGTTTTCAAACTCTGCCTTAGCGGAATCGTCTACGATGCATTTTTCATCTTCAAAGATGAAGTGATAACTTCCGATCACGACCTTCCTGTCATCGATTTCAGAAGAAATACCGTGAGCGACGATATAATTCACCTTCGAGTGCATTTCAGCATGTTCTAGACCCTTCTTTCGCGCAGCATCCACAACGGCTTTTGCCATGGAGTGCGGGAAGTGTTCTTCCAGACATGCTGCGATCCGCAGCATTTCATCGTCGGATTCATCACTGAAGTTGACGATGGATCTTACGACCGGCATGGCTTTCGTCAGCGTTCCCGTCTTATCGAATACGATGGTCGTTGCTTCAGCGACAGCTTCCATGTACTTGCCGCCTTTGACCATGATGTCGTGTTCCCCGGCTTCTCTGATCGCAGAAAGCACAGTCACCGGCATAGCCAGTTTCAATGCACAGGAGAAATCGACCATCAGAACGGCCAGCGCCTTGGTAGCATTTCTGGTAAGAAGCCATACCAGTGCAGTTCCCAGCAATGTATACGGAACCAGTCTGTCCGCCAGATGTTCCGCCTGGCTCTCGGACGCTGATTTCAGTTTATCCGTTTCTTCGATCATGGATACGATCTTCTCGTATTTCGTGGATCCTCTCGTCTCTTTGACGCGGATGACAAGTTCCCCTTCTTCTACAACTGTTCCAGCGTATGCGTAACTGTCTGTGTCTTTTTTTACAGCAAGCGGTTCGCCTGTCATGGCTGACTGGTTTACCATCGCTTCTCCGTCACAAACGATGCCGTCGAACGGGATGATGTTACCCATATGCACAACTACAAGATCTCCTATCTCTACTTCATCAGAAGGCACCAGCTTTTCAGCTTCATCCTTCCTCACCCATACTTTTTCGGTATTGAGAGACATGCTCCGCGCAAGATCGCCGACAGACTTCTTATGCGTCCAATCTTCCAGCAGTTCACCAACACCCAACAGGAACATGATCGATCCGGCCGTATTGAAGTTGCCTCGCAGGATAGAAACGGTAATAGCTGTCGCATCCAGTACAGGCACTTCGATCTTCCGGACAGCCAGACACTTTACACCCATCCAGACATATCTTATCGCTCTGCAGAGAGTGATAGCGTTTCGAAGCGGCATCGGTAAAAAAATCTTGTTAAATAATCTTCTAAGGATCCGCCCCGCCAGTTTTTCCTGGAATTCTGCATTGAGCTGTCTGCCGGAATTCTGCAAAACTTCCATCGGCACGTTGACTCTGTCATAGTCAAATGCGGACAGTGCATCGACCAGCTCTTCTCTGCTGCAGTGGAAACAGATCACAGCATCTCCGGTGCGCTCGTATACCTTGACTGAGCTGACGCCATCCATCTTCTGTATCACATAGTGCAGTATGTCCGCCTGTTCGAAGGTCATGCGACTCTGCTTCATATGGATACGCAGGCGTCCCTTGATTTCATGCTTGATCTGAAACTTCATTATGCATCAGCCTCGGTTTCTTCTGCAGCATCTTCGATTTCAGCTGCTTCCTTCGCTTCCTGTCTTTCTTCGTTGATCTGTTCTGCTTCTGCTACGATGTCTCCAACGTTTTCCTGAACGGTGCTTACCGTCTTCATAACACAGTCTTTCGCACGCATGCCTGCAGCTGTGCAATTGGTATATACCTTTTTCGCATCATCGCTTCCCAGGATCTTCAACCCTGCTGTTCCAAACAATACTCCTCCTACGAACGTTCCTACTGTTTTTAAATCGATCTTAGCCATAATAGATTCTCCTTTCATTTTTCTATATTTTAATTTATATTTAATAGTTCTTTAACAATCTTAGAATAACGCACACTCTCTCAGGAAGTCAAGGCTAACATTTGTAAGTTTTTGCTAACTTTTGTAAGCCATAACTAACTTCACCCCTTAAATATGGTTTGTTTCTATGAACTAACGACAGTTTTGATGGTAATCATCCTACCATTTCAGCCGTACTCATCCTACCAAAAGTAAGTCAGCGCTAACCTTTTGCCCAACGAAAGCCCGGCGATCTGCCGGGCTTGCTGTATCTATTTTCCTGTCTGTTTCGCAAGCAGTGTCATCTGCCATCTATACTGCGACTACTCTACAATCCTTCTTACCGTCTGGATCGGTCCGCAATTTTTCGCGTTGGTCACGCAGATCCCCTTCTTGGAGTTGGATGCATGAACGATCTTGCCTCCGCCGATGTAGATTCCTACATGGTGAGAGTACAGGATCAGATCTCCTGCTTTTGCTTCACTGTAGGACACGCCCTTGCCGACTTTAGCCTGACCCCAGGTCGTTCTCGGCAGGGAGATACCGAATTTAGCGTATACGCTCTGTGTGAAGCCGGAGCAGTCAGCACCATTAGTCAGACTGGTACCACCACTCTTATATGGATTACCTACGAACTGCAGTCCGTAAGAAGCAACTGCAGCACCGCTGCCGCTTCCGATGACTGTGCCGCCCTTTGCAGAAGCGGACTTGTCATTTGCCGTCGTAGTTTTCTTTTCTTTCGTGCCCTTGTAAACAACGGAATTCACCGCTTCGCTTACAACAGCTGTATCAACAACTTCAGAAGTCACTACGGAACCGTTAACGCTTACTGTCTGATTGGTTACGATCTGGTTTCCGTTCTTACCTTCGCTCTTGACCTTCTGATCGCCTTCATACAGATCCTTGTTATCTTCATAAGTCGTACCTGCAGCTACATTCTGCAAAGAACCAGTTTCAGAACTGATGGTCACACAGAAAAGCGGATCATCTGAGCTGTTCTGTGCCAGAACATAATCCACAGCTTCATCTGCCGTCATAACGGTTTCCGGCTCTCCGCCTCTCTTAAGATCAGCTTCCTCGCTGGACAGCTTCTTGTCAACTGTGATGGAGTTGATCTGTGCTCCTTCCGGCGAATACTTATCCATAACGGTTTCGATTACCTTCTCCGCCGTCTTGGAATCTTTTACCAGAAACAATTCCTCACCACCCGCCTTTACGGCATATGGATTTTCAACCTTGGTTCCGTCTGCGTATGCAGCATACGGTTTCGTCAGTGTCATAACAACAACCAGAGCTGCGATCAGGATCACAGCGATGGAAGCTGTAAGCAATACCTTCTTTTTGTTGTTTTTCAGACTGGAAATCATAATATTCTCTCTTATTTGTTATAAATTACCCACGAACTGTAACGTATAATACCTACCTATTATACCCGAAATCCCCGTGTAAGAAAACACTGGGGATTTCATCTTCACATAATCTTCAAACTCTGTTCTTTTGACTTTTTATTCTCCTATCTTAGCCCATAGTGGTCTGCAAGCCTGCGGAATCCATTCATAGAGTTTACGATAGTATCATAGGATGTGCAGTATGCCAGACGAACATATCCCGGGCATGCGAAGGCGCTGCCCGGCACCATCAGGATATTATGCTTCTTTGCTTCTGCACAGAATTCATTTTCATCCGCCACAGGGGATTTCAGGAACATGTAGAAGGCTCCTTCTGGTTTTACGCAGTCGAAACCACAATCCTTCAGGCCTTCATACAGCGCCGTTCTGTTCTTGTCATAGTAATCCAGATCCACCTTGACATCAACACACCGTGCGATCATCTTCTGCTGAAGCGATGGTGCGTTGACGCAGCCGATGATGCGGTTTGCATTGGATGCTGTATCGAACACCAGCTGGCTTTCTTCCAGTTCGGACGGGATCACCAGATATCCGATCCGTTCTCCCGGAAGGGAAAGTGATTTGCTGTAGGAATAAGCAACGATAGTGTTATCATAGTATTTCGTTACATAAGGAACCTCCACATCTCCGTATGCCAGTTCCCGGTAAGGTTCGTCCGAAATAAGAAATATAGTTCGTCCCAGTTCCTTTTGTTTGCGCTCCAATATGTCTGCGATCTGTCTGATCGTCTCTTCACTGTAGATCACACCGGTCGGATTGTTGGGCGTATTGATGAGAACAACGCGGGTCTTATCACCGATAAGCTTCTCAAAGGCTTCCAGATCCGGATAAAAAGTCTCCTGATCCGTCGGTGCCTGCACCACTTTACCGTCATAGTTGTTCACATACCAGTTATATTCCAGGAAATATGGTGCGAAAATGATCACTTCTTCGCCTGGATTCAGGATAGTCTTCAGTGCTACATTCAGACCGCTGGCTGCTCCTACAGTCATGAGAATATTACCGTGATCAAAGGCTGTGCCGAATCTGCGATTAAGCGACTGTGCGATGGTTTCACGCACGTCTTCGAATCCTGCATTGCTCATGTATCCGTGAAGTGTCGTCGGGTCTTCTTCGTTCAGTATATCAATGATAGACTGCTTGACTTCTGCCGGTACCGGCGCATCCGGATTTCCCAGGCTGAAGTCATATACATTTTCCGGGCCATATTCTGCCCGCATTTTATCGCCTTCTTCGAACATTGTTCTGATGGCTGAGTTGTTTTCCATCAAAGGCTTCATTTTATCTGCGATCATGTCGTTTCGTCCTTTCTGTCAAACTTCTCTCTGCCTATTTCTTTTCGATCTTATCAACGCCCATGAATCCGCGCAGTGCTTCCGGAATAACAACGGAGCCGTCTGCCTGCTGATAATTTTCCAGAATAGCAGCTACTGTTCTTCCCACTGCCAGTCCGGAGCCATTGAGGGTATGCACGAATTCCGGTTTGCCCTTTTCAGCCGGACGGAACCGGATATTTCCTCTTCTTGCCTGGAAGTTTTCAAAGTTACTGCAGGAAGAGATCTCTACGTATCTACCGTAACTTGGCATCCACACTTCAATATCGTATGTCATTGCGGAGGAAAATCCCAGATCTCCGGTGGACAAGCGTACCACTCTATACGGGATCTCCAGCTTCTGCAGAACATCTTCCGCTGCTGCAGTCAGGGATTCCAGCTCGTCATAGGAAGTTTCCGGTTTGACGAATTTAACCATTTCTACCTTGTTGAACTGGTGCTGACGGATCAGACCTCTCGTGTCACGACCGGCAGAACCGGCTTCTTTACGGAAACAAGGTGTATATGCAGTATAATAGATCGGCAGTTCTGCTTCATCGATGATTTCATTCATACGAAGGTTGGTTACAGGAACTTCTGCTGTCGGGATCAGGAAGAAATCCTTTGCAGGAACATGGAACATATCATCTTCGAATTTCGGCAGCTGACCTGTTCCGATCATCGCGTCGCGATTTACCATGAACGGCGGCAGGATTTCTGTAAATCCGTGCTCTTCGGTATGCAGATTCAGCATGAAGTTGATCACTGCACGTTCCAGACGGGCACCCAGGCCTTTATAAACAGTGAATCGCGTCCCTGCGATCTTCGTAGCGCGTTCAAAATCCAGGATGTCCAGATCTGTTCCGATATCCCAGTGAGCTTTCTCATCAAAATCAAATGTTCTCGGTTCGCCCCACTTGCGAAGTTCTACGTTGTCGCTGTCATCTGCGCCTTCCTGCACGTCTTTATATGGTGTGTTTGGAATATTGAGCAGTGCATCGCGCAGCTTTGCTTCCACTTCGCTCACCTGACCATCCAGCACCTTGATCTTTTCAGAAAGCTGCTTCATTTCTGCCATCAGTTCTGTCGTGTCTTTGCCTTCTTTTTTTAACACAGGGATCTGTCTGGAAGAAGTGCTCTGCTGATTCTTCATCTGCTCTACTTCAGCCAGCAGCTTCCTTCTTTCTACATCGTATTCGCGTACTTTATCGATTCCAAAATCCCCTTTGCCTCTGGATTCTACTGCTTTTTTTACGCCATCAAAATCCTCTCTGATTCTTTTGATATCCAACATGTCATCTTCCCTCCGTGAACGTTAAAATAAATTTTTTCTGTAAATGATGTAAAGTCTCATCAGTTCTTCTACCTGTTTCTGCATTTCCATCTGCAGCTGCGAGGCAGTGCTGTAGTCTTCTGCATCCAGCGCTCTTATTACACGCGTCAGCAGACACGGTACGTCCAGCAGGTCACGTCCCAGATGGTTGCGCAGCCCCTGGATCTTATCCCAGTAATATCTATCATAATCGACGCAGTCATCATCATCATGCAGCTTGGTGCAGTGACGAACCACATCCATGACATCCGGTACGATACGGTTGTGAAGTTCCGTCTTCCACTGATCCAGTGTCGCTTGACGATAGGATTCCAGTGCCAGTTCCGTCATCACATCATCTCTCTTGAAAATTTCCAGTTTTTCCGGATACTCATCAAACGCCGAGATGTTTTCCCATACGGTCCGCGGAGCCTTTCCAAAGAACTTATCGCGTTCTTCTTCTGTATATTCATCGAACACATCCAGTTCGCTGCGGTATATGCGGTCTTTATCAAGATAAAAGTCTTCCTGTCCGTATTCCTTGGAAATAGATTGTTCCAGCTCATCGGAAACCTTGCCGTTTTCCAGTGCTGCTTTTATGCCATCCAGCATAGCCATATAGGATGCTGCGATCACCAGGTATGTATTGCTCTTAGGGTTTGGTGATCTCAGTTCGAAACGAGTTGCCATTTTATTGCCGATCTCCCTGACCAGACCTACCAGAACGGTTCTGTTTCTCGACGGCATCTGGGCACTGTGCCCCAGGGAAGTCACAGTACATACAGGCGCTTCATAGCCTGGCTTCAGTCGGTTCAGCGAGTCAATGCTGGAGCTTACGAACGGGTTGATCACATCGTAGTTTTTAAGCATACCCATAAGAGCGCCGAATCCGATCGGACTCATGAACTGGTTTTCCGTATCCGACGGTGCGAACAGGTTGATCATCTTGCCATTCTTCAGTCTTGCAGATACTCCCATGTGAGTATGCTCGCCGTTTCCTGCCACGCCTTCCATCGGCTTCGCCATGAAGGTCACTTCCAGCCCGTACATGCGGAAAATATCTCTTACGACATATTTGATCTGGTTTTCGTTATCAGCAGCCTGTACAGCAGAAGAATACTTCCAGTCGATTTCCAACTGTTCCATAACATGATCATATACACCGGAGTTTCCCAGTTTTGCTTTTACGCCACCGACTTCTTTATGACCCATCTCCATTTCAAATCCGTATTTCTGCAGGATCAGCATGGTTTCTTCCAATGCAGTACGAACCGGTCCGGTCGTCCTTTTCCAATACTGTTCCTTCAGCATCTGAGCCGTGGACAGCTGTTCTCTGTCGGCATCGTCATCCGGGGTCTTTACCCAGAATTCCAGTTCTGTAGCTGCCGTGATGATGATCTTATCGATATCATCTACGCTGTCCGCATCGATGTGCTCAAACACGTACGGGTTGTTTTTGAGAAGTTCCATCAGATCATCTTTAAAATTCCGGATAGCATCTCGCAGGATCACTCTGGATCCAACGCGTTCCGAATCATTATGCACGAGCGAAGACGGGATCCTCAATGTTCCTACCGGAAGACCCGTATCAGGATCCGGATAGTTGAAGTTGTGATCCACAAACCAGTTGACCGTCTTATCCGGTATGATGTCCACCTTCGCATTATTCAGCTTGGCGATCTTAGGCAGCACTACGCTGGATCCGTCCGTCTGCACTCCATGAGTAAGGAATTTATCCATATCCTTCAAAAATTCCTCTACCGGGATCTTTTCGTCGGTATCATGCCCGCCAACGTCGATCCCTACCAGGGAAACGAACTTGATTTCCGGGTGCTTCCCCAGAATTTCCCGGATTTCTTCCGTGCTGTGCTTATCAGCCGGTATCGTATAAAGCATTTTGTCCAAATCGTATGATATCATAGCATCACTCTCTTTCTTTATAACGATTCAGAACATCCTCTACAGTCTGGAAAACTGCTATGAGAATGTCCTGAATATCTTTCTTATTCACTTAACATATTTAAGTATTTATCCAGTTCCTTAAGGTATTCTCCATATTTAGCCCAGTCACCATCCTGCTGTGCCTTCTGTGCATTGTCGAAAGCTTCCTGCGCTCTGGTGATGATCTCCGTCTGACTCAGAGAAGCGTCACTGCCGCCTGCTGAGGTATCCGTATCACCGGAAGCTTCTTCACTTCCCGGACTCTCATGAGCGCTGCCTTCTCCAAACAGGGAATTGAGCGCTTCCGCCAGCGTAGATTCATATGCGATCTGATCACCATATGCGACGATCACCCGCTTTACTTCCGGGATGCTGGAATTGGTTGCTTCCAGATAAACCGGTTCGATGTAAAGCAGAGAATCTTCGATCGGCACTACGAACATATTGCCACGGCTGTAGCTGGAACCTGAAGAGTTCCATAAGGAGAATTCCTTTGAAATCTCCGTGTTCTGGTCGATCTGTGCTTCTACCTGCATCGGTCCGTAAACGATTTTGCTCTTCGGCATCTGGTAAAGCACCAGCTTGCCGTAATTGTCGCCATCGTTACGTGCTACAAGAAGTCCGGTCAGGTTCTTCTTGTCCTTCGGTGTGAATGGTATGGAGTTGACAAATTCTGCACCATTTTCGCCCGGAAGCTTCATGATGTAGTAGTTCGGCGTCATAGCCTGTTCCTTGGTGCCATAAATCTCACTTGAGATCTGCCACAGGTCTTCGTTCTGATAGAACACCTTCACATCGTTCATATGATATCTCTGGTACACGCTTGCCTGGATATCAAGCAGCATGCTCGGATAACGGATGTGCGCTTTGATTTCCTGCGGCATTTTGTCCAGGTCTTTGAACAGATCCGGGTAGATCTTCTTAAAAGTCTGCGCGATCGGATCAGTATCGTCTACGATGTAATAATCCGTATTTCCGTTATATGCATCGATCACGACCTTGATGGAATTTCGGATATAGTTTGTTCTGGTTTCATTGTTGTACGGTTCCGAATACGGATAATTGGCCGTATGGGTGTACGCATCGATGATCCAGTACAGTTTGCCGTTCTCCGTAACCATATACGGGTCTTTATCATAGCTGAGATACGGCATTATTTCCTGCACTCTTTCGGAAATTTTCCGATTGATGAGGATCTTGGAATCGCTCTTGATGTTGCCGGAAACCAGCGTCTTTAAGCTGTGCTCCCGAATGGCAAACATGAGACGGTTGATCGGGTTCAGCTTGATCCCTGCATCACCTTCATATCTGGCATACTTGTTACTGTTTCCATCAGGATAGTCAAATTCATCTTCCGACGTATTTACCAGCGCATAGTTAGAGGTCAGCTCACCGAAATAGATCTCCGGCCGCTTGATATTGATCTCATCTACACGAGATACCGGCGGGATGCTGTCAATGAGCATATCCGGCTGCCCGCTGGAAGTGATCTTATCTACTCTGGAAAGAGTCACACCATATCCATGGGTGTATTTCAAATGCTTATTCAGCCAGGTGTCACTGATCTTCTCTTCATCAATTTCTCTGGCTGACAGGAACGTCTGTGTATAGTCCCCGTTGATCATATATCTGTCCACATCCACATCGTTGAACGTATAGTACTGACGGATACTCTGCGTCTGATTGTAGAAAGTCTTCGCCGGAGCATAGTCATTGATACGGATATTGGAGATGGTATCTGAATTATTGGCAATGTCCTGGCTGGTCAGGTTCTGATTCGCTTCAAAGCCCTTCATGTCTACTTCGTTCAAGCCATACGCTGACTGCGTATATTCGATATTGCGTTCCAGATACTTGCTTTCTTTATTGATTTCATCCGGTGTTACTACCAGGTTCTGCACCACCAGTGCGCCGCCCACACCAACAGCTCCTACAATAAGCATAGCGATCGGAGCGATAGCAGCCGGTTTGAATTTTTTCTTCGTAATACCAACAGCGAATCCGATCGCCGCCAGAACGGACAATCCCATGATGATCCTGTAAACCCAGAGAGTCACCATTACATCGGTAAAGCCCGCGCCGTATACGGCACCTGTACTTCCAAACAGGAGATCATACTGTTTCAGGAAGAAATTCACGCCTACCATCAGGAAGAACAGCACCCCTACGATGATAAGCTGTTTTTCCGCAATGGAAATAAGCAGTTTTAAATTGCTGTGATCAAACTGTTTCTTCGGCTTTGCAGTCTTCTGGAACGGACTTTTGCCGCCGTTTTGGAAAGACTTTGCAAACTTGCCGAACATATCATTGATGTTGTCAAAGCCACCGAACTGCCCTCCTGCAGTCCCGCCGCCATAACCGGAACTCTGCGCGTTTTCTTCAGACGCACCGCTATCTTCCTTTGCATCATCCGATACCCGTTCGAAGATCTGTGGAGTCCTTACCGACAGAAGCACCGAATAATAAATGACCGTCAGCAGTGCAAATGCGATCAGTAAAACGATCAGCAGCTGGTTAGCTTCTTCAATAAAGTCAAGCTTGAATACATAAAACGAAATGTCTATGTTATACAGTGGATCTTTTTTGTCGAATCCCGTGCTGTTGACAAACTGCAGCAGCAGGAACCAGAGTTTCTTCACAGCGAAGAAAGTAGTGATGGCCCCGTAGATCCCCGCCAGACTCCACGATATGATGTTCAGTCTGCGATGATCTGTCACCTCGTCGGAAACAACCTTCTTAAAGTATCCCCGTTTCAGGAATTTCAAATACACGTAAGCCAGGAATGTCACGACGATAAATGTCGGTATCCCTATTTTTAACTGCGTCAGCAGTTTTGTAAGAAATACGGAAACGTAGTCAAGTTCCTTAAACCACAGGAAATCCGTGATAAATCCAATCAGGCAAAGGAACAGAAACACCAATACTGCAATAACGATCAGTACTTTAAGGCCCGCATGCCTTTTCTTCTTCTCTCCCGAACTGTTCAAACAGATACCCTCCTTTTGCTATCCTCTACACATCGTAGGCAGCAGACATTTTCATGGTAAACTTCTTCTGCGGGTACATGGCATATACGCGTTCTGTGGAGGTGCCTCCCACGGTCTCCCTCACCCACACGTAGTATTTGCTGCCCGCCTGTCTGATCTCACCGATCTCCAGCTTGGAGAATTCTCCTGCCGGCTGCTGATTCTTCAGCGCAGCCGTGTCCTGATACAGGTTGGTGCTGTCATCAATAAGACTCAGTACTTTCTCATCACCCTTGGCCATCAGATTATATCTCTGAGACTCAAATGCAATGATCTCGCCTACGACCTGTTCGTCATAATAAACAGGATAGTTATCCTTATCTCTACCCCATTCGACCTGGGTCATAGGCTGTGATAGGACCAGGTCCGACACCTTGCCGTCCCTTTCCTGGTCATAGCTTAAATCAGAGCTGTACGTGATACTTTTGATCACATTGCCCTTGTTTTTTCCTTTCTGCGCGTTGATCAGATCGGTCTTGTCCTCCATAGGCTCCGTTCTTACCTGTGCTGCGATCACGCTGTATTCCGTATCTTCGCCGGTGATCAGCTGGATCACCTTATTGAGCTGCGAATCGATGAATTCAGCCGCCTTGCTCTGCGGTGCCAGGAACTTGATGCCCATACCGGCCACTTCTACTGCCAGTATCACGATCAGGAGCACCAGAATGATTTTCAGTACGATCCTGCCCTTGCCGCCGGATTTTTCTTCTTCGAATCCATCTGCTACTTCTGCAAAGTCCGCTCCGCCCTTCTTACGTCTGGCTTTTTCCTGTTTCGCGCGCTGCTTTTCCATGCGTTTGCGCTCTTTCTCGCGCTGCTTTAACTCTTTCTTGGAAAGATTTGCATCGTCTTCGTAATAGTCATCCTGATAATCGTCTGCATATCCATCAAAGTAATCATTTGCCGGCTGCACGTTTCCATAAGCTCCCTGCTGTGCATGCTGCTGATTGATATAATTCTGCGCTTCCGCTTCGCCGTAATGATCAAAATCGTTTTCTGTGAAAGCATCTGTCTGTGGAGCTTTGTCCATCACAACAGTATCCGGCTGTACTACCATAGTATCCTGCAGACCGTCTGCCGTCTGATCGAATGCCTGAGGATCAAAGCGCTGAGTATGGCCCAGATCTTCCGCTGCCGGCTCTTCCGGCATGCCATATCCACGAGTATCGTAAATCGGATCCGTCTGTGCCTGCGGGATTTCTTCGATATCCGCCAGATCACCAAAGTCTGTCAGTTCCTGGATTTCTTCTGTTTCTTCATCGAAATTCAGTTCCTGCGGCTGAGACAGATCTTCAAAGTTTTCTTCTCTAAAGTCGATCGGCTGCGCCTGAGGCATAGCTTCTGCATCGAACACGGAGCCTTCCGGTACGTTAGAAACGTCTCCTGCCGCGTCCAAACTGTCAAAGAATGCATCATCCTGGTTCTGCAATGGTGCATCGTAAACCGGAGCTTCGTAAACCGGTTCCGGTTCCGGCACGGATTCCTGCTCATAGACTGGTGCAGCAGCGGCATGCAAATCTTCCTTGCTCATCACAACTGTGTCATCGTTTAGTCCTGCGATGATCGCAGCCTTGTCTACAGTCCGCGTTCTGCTCATATCGTTTGAGAGCATCGTGTCTCTTCCCGTCACCGGACGTTCTTCTGTATGTAATGCTTCTGATGTATGCAATGCTTCTGACCGGGCCATTTCATTGATCTGATTTCTCGTGGCACGATGTGCATCCTCCACATCCTTGCGAACCAGATTCTGTGCTGCCTGGCGTTCTGCTGCAGCATCTGCTCTCAGACCTGCAACTGCCGCCTTGATCTTGGCTGCTTCTTCCTCTCTCATGCGGGCAGTCTGTTCTAAAACCTTGCGCACTTCTTCCTTGGCCACTGCCTCGTTAGCCTGTTCCTCCAGGCGTTTTCTTTCTTCTTCCAGTTTCCGCTGTGCTTCCACATCGGCCAGCCTTCTCCGCTCCTGCTCTGCCTTGTACTGTGCCTCTGCTTCCGCCGCCAGTCTTGCTTCCTGCTGAGCTCTGATCTTAGCCGCTTCCTGTGCCGCCTTCAGATCTGCCTCAGCTCGCAGTCTAGCTTCTTCTTCCGCCTTTACTCTGGCTTCCGTTTCTGCTCTTCTGCGTTCTTCTTCCGCCTTTATTCTGGCTTCTTCTTCGGCTTTTCTGCGAGCTTCTTCCTCTGCTCTGCGCTTTGCCTCTTCTTCCGCTTTTCTACGAGCCTCTTCTGCCAGTCTCGCTTCCTCTGCCGCCTTCATTTTAGCGATCTCTTCCAGTCTGCGAGCCTCTGCTTCCGCCTTAAGGCGTTCTTCCGCTTCCTTGAGACGTTTCACCTCAGCTTCATGGCGTGCTTCTTCGATAGCGGCCAGGCGCGCTTCTTCTTCCAGACGCTTCGCCTCTTTTTCTGCCTCCTGCGCTTCGATCCTTTCCAGCACATCGGATTCAAATGCCTTCGGCTGATATGGCTTCACGATACCTTCCGATTCCAGGAATTCTTCCATAGTGGAATTTTCCGGTCTTCTGCTGGATTCAAAACGCTGCGATGCGCGCTCTTCTGCCTGAGATATTTCCTGTTCTATGGCATTTCCACCTTTTACTTTGTTGTATTCCTTATTCAGCAGCTGCTGAAATTCTTCATTTTTCTTATTGAAGGTATAGAACTTATCGATCCGTTCTGCTGCACTCATTGATTCTGGAGCTTTTTTCGGTTCTTTTTCTCCGAATATAGCACTGTCCAGATCTTTGCCGCTCAGAACATGATCCTCCGTATTATTCTGCGGAACACTTTGTGCTTTGTTTGCTTCCGGTATCTCTCTGTGCACTGGAGCTTTCGACGCCGTTTCGGATCGAACCGCTGCCGGTGCTTCTGCTTTCGGCTGTGGTGCTGCAACTGGCTCCGTATTCCAGTTAAAATCGATTTCTTCTGTTTTTTCCACTGCGTTCTGGTCCGGATACTCCGACACGTTCCACTTGATTTCATCAAATACCGGACGTTCCCTAGGTGCATCTACCGGTTCTGCTTTTGGCTGCGGTGCTTTCGCCGGTTCCGCCTTCTCCGTCGTATGCTGCACAGGAGCTGTCTGCACTGGTGCTGGCACATCGTCTACCGGCGTACCGCACTGCATGCAAAACTTTGCATCTGCTGCGAGTTCTTTTCCGCAATTTTTACAATACATAAGTTCCTCCTTCTGGATCTTTTCGATCAGCGATCTATTCTTTGATCAGCGCTTCCAATTCTTCCGCTGTATATTTTTTCCCACTCCTGCCAGTGTCCCTGCCAAAATTCTTTGGCGGATCTGCAGGTACTGTCTCTTCTGTGTTCACGTCCAAAGTACCCAGCCCTGTAAAAAGATCCAGGTCAGGTAGTTCTATTTCCATCGATGCGATATCGTCTGCCGCCATTTCTGCTGCAGCATTCCCGTCTGGAAGATCGATATCAAAATCCATGGCATCGTCCCAGTCTCCAGGCTCTGCCACATCCTCTGCGGCAGGCTCCGGCTTCCTCTCCTGAAGATAAAACTCCGGCTCAGGTATGATCTGCGGCGGTGTCTCCGACACATCCGGCATTATCGACATTTCTGCTGTCTGTTGCAAAGGTTCCGGCTGCGGCCACTCCTCCGGCTGCTGCGCTTCTGTCTGCGAAGTTTCTTCCCTCTCCTGTTCACTGCGAACCCAGCTGAACGGATCTCTGCTCCTGCTTCTGCGAGATCTTCCCGCGACAGCAGGGTCTGCAGCCCGCAACACCGGTCTGCAAACTTCATCGTGCAAATCATCCTGCAAAGGTGTCGGCTCCTCCGGCTGTGTCTCGACAGTCAGCCTGTCCTCAAGCCGCTGCAGGTTGTCTTTGATCTCACGGATGCTGTCAGTACGCATCTCCGCTTCACGCTTCCAGACCATAAAAGTGACGACACATACGGTAACAAAAAAAACCAAAGCAACAACAACTATGATAATAATTGTTGTCATATAACAATCTCCTGTATCCTATTCGATTTTATAGTCTCAAATATTATACTATAACTGCATTGTAATTTCAAACGTATCTGTAAAAAAGTGAGAAAATATAAGGGTTTTGGGTTTTTTCTGTAAAAATAAAACCGGAAGATCTTTTCTGATTTGGACAAGATCCTCTCAGAAAAATCATTCCGGTAAGTTATTTGTACTATTTTTTCTCTGCTTCTTCTTCCATCTCCGGCATCTGACAGCATGTATCGTCGCGATGCTCCTTGCCCCAAACGCACAGCCCCTTAAGGACCTCCACCAGCGACTGCCCGCGGTCTGTCAAACTATATTCTACCTTAGGCGGCACCTGCGGATACTCGGTCCTCAGCACCAGACCATCCTGTTCCAGCTCTTTCAGAGATGCACTCAGTACCTTGTCGGATACAGTCTTTAAATACCGTTTCAATTCGTTAAAACGAACAGCTTCATATTCTTTCAGGCAGTACAAAATGATCATCTTATACTTGCCGGAAATCAGCGACAATGTATAGCAGAATCCAGTTTCTTCAAAGTCACCACGTTTGATTGGATCATTTGGACTGTTCAGCATGGCATAGCCTCCTTTTTACACTTTCCTTCCGGTAAGTAACTTACAAAATTGTGGGCACTTCCGTTTACCTGTCATCTTGTTATAATTGTATCATCAAATCGGATTTCGTCAAGAAAAGAAAAGGAGAACATTATGATCAAAATTGCGCTTAACGGCGGTAAACCAAAAACAGAAAACCCAAATCTTCCAACCTCTTTCGAAGAATATAAGAAAGAAATCGACTGGTTTCAGGCACATGGACTCCATGATTTTCACATTCACTTTAGAGATCCTGAGGGGCAGGATACGCTACTGCAGAAATACGTCCAACCACAGTGGGAAGCTCTGAAGATCGCCTGTCCAGGTTGTCACATCGGTATCGGGTCTCCTCTATTGTTCGGGCGCACCCATGAAAAGCGCATGGAGGAAATCAGCGCCTGGACATGGAAGCCGGACTATATTTCCCTCAACATACCGGAAGAGGGAAGTAATGAACTGGCTCAGCTTCTCATCAAGAAAAAGGTACCTATCGAATACAGCTGCTTTACAATCGATGACGCTTTAGTCTTTGAAAAGCAGGGCTACGCTGATTCCACCTTCCGCGTCCTGGTGGAAGTCAGTGGCGAGCAGGACGGTCTGCGCACTGTGGATAAAGCCGTTCAAATCTATCAGTATCTCCACGATCGCTATCCACAGCTGGAATACGTGATCCACGGAGAGGACATCTACACCTGGGACGTGATTCACTACGCGAAGGTCTTTCATCTCAACTGGCGCATCGGCATGGAGGACATCTCCTGCGATGAACATGGTCAGGAATTGACCAGCAACGTCGCCCTGTATCGCCACGCTTTGGAAATCTAACCGATACAAAACCACACCCGCAAGAGGCTTTGCAAAAGCTCAAAAAACAGCAATACCCCACAGCGATCGCTGTGGGGTACTTTGCAGTAATCCTCGTTGTTTATTCGTCTTCTTCACTCACTGCTCTATCAAACAGATCCGTAACTTCCTTTGCAGGCTTCTTGTCCAGCAGCGTTACAACGACTGCACAGATCAGACCTGCGATAAAGCCAGGGAACAACTCATAAATACCGGTGGACTCTGACAGGAAATTGAACCACAGGATATCCACGATGATGCCGCCGAGCACACCGCCGATGGCACCTTTATATGTAAATCTTCTCCAGAACAGAGACAGCAGGATCACCGGGCCAAAGGAAGAGCCAAATCCGGCCCACGCATTTTCTACCAGGTTCATGATGGCCTGCGCGCCGGAGCCTTTGCTGGATGCGATGAAAAATGCGATCACAGCTACGATCACTACAATGATCCTCCCTACCCAAAGGATCTCCTTTTCATCGGCGTCTTTACGAATGATCGGCTTGTATATATCCGACGTAAATGAACTGGATGCCACCAGCAGCTGCGAGTCCGCCGTAGACATGGACGCCGCAATGATGGCCGCCATGAGAATACCTGCAATGAAGCTCGGGAACAGTTTTCTCGCAAAGTCAATAAATACCATCTTCTGCGCGCCGGCTGTCAGCAGTTCTTCTGCCAGGAACATTCTTCCGAAGTATGCGATCAGGCAGGCGCATCCCAATGCACAGATGACCCAGATGATCGCTACCGTCGCACTTTTTTTCACCATGGACGGTTTTTCGATGGACATGAATCTTACCAGGATATGCGGCATTCCGAAGTAACCAAGTCCCCATGCAAGACCTGAAATGATATCCTGCCAGGAAGCGTCAAACAAACCGGTACCGAAAGAACATTCCACCATTTCTCCGCTAACTGCATCTTTGTAGCTGTAAACTACAGAAAGAGCTGCAGGATCCATATCTTTCGTGATGGCGATCACGATCGGCACTGTCATCAGCGCGGCAAACATCAGTATACCCTGGAAAAAATCGGTCCAGCAGACTGCTTTGAATCCTCCAAAGAATGTGATCAGCAACATTGCCAGCGCGAAGATGATCATGGCCGCATGCGAGCTCAGTGACGGGAAGATAGCCGTAAATACAGATGCTCCCGCCACATATGCAGATGCTACGTATATTGTAAAGCACACAAAGAAAATGATTGCGCAAATCACCTGCAGCGCATTGCTTTTCGACAGGAATCTATTGCCCAGATACTGCGGTACTGTGATAGCATCTCCAGCCGCACTGGAGAATTTCCTCAATCTCTTGGCAACGAAGATCCAGTTGGCTGCAGTTCCCAGAGCCAGTCCGATACCGATCCACATCTGACCAAATCCAAACGCCAGAATACTTCCCGGAAGACCCATTAACAACCAGGCTGACATGTCCGATGCCTGCGCAGACATTGCAGCCACCCACGGACCCATCTGTCTTCCGCCCAGGAAGAAGTTGGCCTGTGTGGCGTCTCCTTTCTCTTTAAAGAAAAAGTAAATTCCTACGCCTACTATCGCAACAAAGTATACGATAAAAGCAAATATTTCTCCATTCATGTTCGTCAAATCTCCTTTATTGTTGTGTATTAATTATAATTATTCGATTAAAAATTTCCCACCTAGTATAGCACAATCAAAACTAGAATGAAACACAGAATATAGTTTGGATATACTTATGAATAAAAGTGTGATGAATTCGGATATTTTCTTGAAATTTCATGGTTTTTATACTAGAATGTATTCTAGTCATTATTGGATATTAAAAATAAAATTTAAAACTTTAGGAGAACTTTATATAGTTATGAAGAAAAATGCCAGAAATACTAAGGGAAAAATCGTCTCTGCCGCATGGAAGCTGTTCTACCAGCAGGGCTATGACAACACCACCATAGAAGAGATCGTAGAGGCATCCGGCACATCACGCGGATCCTTCTATCACTATTTTGAAGGAAAGGATGCACTGCTTTCTTCCCTTTCCTATCTCTTTGATGATAAATATGTAGAACTGGAAAAGACCATGGATCCAGCGCTCTCTCCTATCGAGAAACTAAAATACATAAACCAGGAGCTGTTTCTGATGATCGAAAACACAGTTTCTGTCGAGCTTTTGAGCCGCCTGTTTGCGACCCAGTTGACCACCAACGGCGAGCGTCATCTGCTCAACACCAACCGTACCTACTATAAATTACTGCGCCAGATCACCATCGAAGGAAAGGAACAAGGCCTTTTCAAAGAAAACCTTTCCATCAACGATATCACCCGCGCTTATGCCATGTTCGAGCGGGGGCTCATGTACGAGTGGTGCATTTCCGGCGGAAACTACTCACTATGTCAGCATGCGCAAACGATCATGCCGCTGTTTCTAGAAGGGCTGTGCCGGTAAAATGTGTTTAGGGTCGGCGAAGCGATGAGACAGTGCGGTAATAAAGCAGTAAGACGATAAGTGTGCATACATGACGGTCTTATCTCCACTATGAATTCCCAGATCAAAAATTATCTGATCTAATTGGGAATTAATCTCTCGATTCAGATGTCTGCTCGCATCATGAATTCCCAGATTTGATTTCTTCAAAGCCATATGGGAAGTTCAATGCTGTAAATGCTTCAAGATCCATGCGCAGCACTCGTTATGATTCCTCAAAAGATATAAAAACTGTTTATCTGGGAACTGTTTTCCTCTGGGCTGCAAATATTTTGTAAAGCAGTTCCCAGCGTACTGTTTTATTTTGAAAAACGGGAATTCATGAAGGAAAGCACAACTGATAAGCAGTAAAAAATCCAAATCGAGACCGTTTTTTTCGTGATCTGGGAATTCATGATTTCCCGGACATCTCACCACTAAAAGGGTTCTAAAAAATATGTTGGGGTGGCTTGCAAATAGCGAGTCATCTTTTTTAATGAAAAGAAAGCATTAGAAGCCAGAATCCTGTAG
>ERZ857998.1183-NODE-1183-length-31470-cov-45.658412_pt1 | contig 31470 bp, 18 predicted proteins | sample MGYA00519954_ERZ857998 | MGnify/ENA primary metagenome ERZ857998 (study PRJEB31778, sample SAMEA3449424) | human gut metagenome | biome: human gut; feature: human-associated habitat; material: faeces | place: United Kingdom | collected 2010/2012 ...
TTAATGTTCGTTAGAAATATATTAAGTTTTCTATCAAATGTTATATCTATATCATACAAGGGGGAAATATGAATATTGTAGTAGCAGGAACAGGTTATGTTGATTTAGCTACAGGAGTATGTTTTTATGAAGTTAGACATAATGTGACCTGTGTTGATATAGATAAAGGGAAAATTAATAATTTAAAACAAGGAAAATCACCTATATATGAACCTGGATTAGATTAAATGATTAGAAAAAATTTAGATGCAGGAAGACTAGATTTTACTACTGATTTTAAAAGTGCTTATAAAAATTCTAAGGTAGTTTTTATTGGAGTTGGAACCCCTGAAAGAGAAGATGGTTCAGCTAATTTAGACTATGTATTTAATGTATGTAATGAAATTGCTTAAAATATAGAAAATGACTGTTTAGTAGTAAAATCTACAGTTCCAATAGGAACTAATGATAGAATTGAGGAATTTTTAAAAGAAAATTTAGTTAAGAATGTAGGAGATGTGAAGGAATATCAAGAATTAGTTATGAAAAAGATGATAATGCCTCAATATTAAGAGGTATTTATTAAATGAAAGTACAAAAAAATGTATAGATGAAGAAGTTAAATATAAAAATGAAGAAGTTTTAACCTTTGGTGTGAAAAATACTGTGGATATTCTAATTTATATAGTGGATAAATTGCGGGAAAATTCAAAATATTTATTTTTAACTGTTGATAAGATGTCCTATTTGGGGAGAAGTATAGACACAGATTTAATAAATCCATTAACTTATAGATGTATGACTGGCTCCAGTAGTGGAACAGCAATTAATATAATCAAGGGAATACTTCTAATGGAGGAAAGGCCCTAGTTAAATCAATAAATATGTGTAAGTGTACAGGTATTACAGTTCCTCGAGAAGAATTAGCAAGTGGCTTTGTTATCTGTGGAAAGAATTGAAAAGAAGGAATAAATAAAGCTTTTGAGTTAGCAGAAGAAATAGATTCAGTAATAGAACAGAATGAAATATTTCAAAGATATTTTATTAGAAGAGAAAAGTTTGTTAAACCTATAAAGTTATAAATATATAAAAATACATGATTTAATACCCTAAAGTAAAGAAGTTATCCATATAGGGTATTTTATTTTTTATAAATTTGTTAATCAAAACGTATTAATTTCCCAATATTGTTCCCAAGGAGAAAGAAGCATAGGGATAAGAGAAAAAAACAGTAGATTTGAAATTAATTAGGTAAGCAGCAAATAAATGGTAAAAATTAACTAAAATATATTGAAATATATATTTATATACAATATAATAAATACAAACAATAATATATTATTAAAGCGTGTAATCAATTAAGGTTGAGCATTAGCTGAAGAGGTGCTTTTAAACTTTTCAGCTTTTTTTTATGAAATATATGTAAATAAAAGCCAAAAAAGTAATTAAATATATGAATGGGTGTGGTTAATAGTTGATTTTGTAAATTATTATATTACTAAAAATATAAGTTAAAAATAGTTAAGGGAGGAGAGTAAATAATATGATAAAAAAATCTAAAGAGTATTTAGCACTAATGCTAACAAGTTTAATTTTATTATCTAATATGCCTGGAAGTATAAAAGTTTCAGCTGAAACAAAAACAGAAAAAATTGAAATAAAACAAACAGAAGATTCTAAATACGAAATTTATCCTGCACCACATAAAATAAGCTACGAAGAGGGAAATCTTTCTTTTAGCAGTGGTGTAAACGTTATTTTTGAGTCGGGTATAGATAACTATACAAAAAGTAGATTAGAGAATGAGATATTAAAGGTACACAATATTAGTTATGAAGTTTCTAAAACTAATGAAATTGCTAATGATAAGACAAATATCTTAGTTGGAATCAATGGGTCAGGTGAAGTTGTTGATAGTTATTCAAGGAAGTATGCAATAGAAACTGAAAACCTTTTTGAAAAAAATGATTCATATTTTTTAGCAGCTGATAAAAATGTAATAACAATTTTAGGAAGAGATACAGATTCAGCTTTTTATGGATTAACTACTTTATATCATATATTGAATCAAAAAAATGATAATTCTATAAAAAACTTTAAAATTGAAGACTATGCAAATGTAGTAACACGGGGATTTATAGAGGGTTACTACGGAAATCCTTGGTCTGTTCAAGACAGAATTGACCTTATGACTTACGGTGGATACTATAAGTTAAATGCTTATTTTTATGCACCAAAGGATGATCCAAAGCATAGAGTTCAGTGGCGTTCATTATATACTGAAGATGAGCTTAAATGGATTAAGCAACTAGCTGATGCAGGAAATGCTTCTAAAACTAGATTTGTTTATGGAATTCATCCTTTCCCAGGAAATGATCCTTTTGGAATTAACAAAAATGAAGCTGGATATCAAAAGGATTTAAATGACTTAAAGTCTAAGCTTAAGCAAGTTATAGACCAAGGGGTTAGACAAGTAGCTATACTTGCAGATGATTTTGCTAATCCTGGTGGACAGTTAGGACTTAGATTAATAAATGATATGACTAATTGGCTCAAAAATGAAGTTAAATTACAATATCCTGATATGAAAACAACGTTACCTTATATTCCGTATGATTATATGGGAAATGGTTCAAGTAATGAGTTTAATTATCTAAAACAATCTCCAGAAAATGTTCAAATTGTTATGACAGGAGGAAGGATATGGGGAGAAGTTTCTCAAAGTTTCTCAAGTACATTTAAAAGTAATACAGGAAGAGCTCCTTATTACTGGATTAACTGGCCATGTTCAGATAACTCAAAACAACATTTAATTATGGGAGGTAATGATACCTTCTTACATCCTGGGGTAGATCCAACTCTTATTGAAGGTATAATGTTAAATCCAATGCAACAATCAGAAGCCAATAAATCAGCCCTATTTGCAGTTGCAGATTATTCATGGAATATATGGGAAAGTAAAGAAGAAGCTGATCAAAACTGGCATGATTCATTTAAATATATGGATCATAATACAGCTATAGAGACAGAAGCATCAGCTGCTTTACGTGAAATAAGTAAGCATATGATAAATCAAAATATGGATGGTCGTGTAAGAGCATTACAAGAATCCCTTGAATTAGCTCCAAAAATAACAGCATTTAAAGAAAAATATTCTTCTGGAGCAAAGGTTAAAGAAGATGCATTAGAATTAATAAAAGAATTCAAAAAGCTAAAGGATTCAGCCCAATATTATAAAAATAATCCAGGAAATGAAAAGACAAGAGATCAAATTATATACTGGTTAAATTCTTGGGAAGATACAACAACAGCGGCTATTGAATACTTAGAGGCTATTATCTCAAATGAAGAAGGAAATAAAAGTGACTTATGGACCCATTATTCACAAGCTAAATCAGCTTTTGAAAAATCAAAAACTTATGGCTTTAAATATGTAGATCATATTCAATATGCAGAGGTAGGAGTTCAGCATATTGTACCATTTATAAAGAATATGGAAGGAATCTTAGCACCAATAGTTGCTGGAATAGTTGACCCATCTATAATAGTACCGTCAGTTATAACTAATAGAATAGATCTTCCAACAGGAAATTTAAATAATATATTAGATAATAAACCTTCAACAGAAGTTGTTTATAAGAATCCAAGTAGTATATCAGAAGGTACTTATATCGGGATTAAGTATAATAGATTAATTAAGATTAAGGATATTGAATTTTTATTAGGTGCTATAGCAAACCCAAATGATACAATGCAAGAAGCTAAGGTTCAGTATACAGTTGATGGGAGCAATTGGATTGATTTAGAAGAGGGTAAGCTATATACTATGCCAAATAAAATTACTATTGATAAATTAAATTTAGAGGCTATGGGTATTCGTATTATAGCTACTAAAGAAAGAACTAATACTTGGTTAGGAATTAAGGACATTACTGTTAATAAAGATAATATTGCAGATGATTCTGAAATAAGGCCAACAGTAATAAGAACTCAATGGCCACAAATATATCAAGGTTCTGAAGCTAATTTATTTGATGGAAATGATTCAACAGATGTTTGGTATAAAACACATGCTGGTGATATTACTAATGTTGGAGACTATATTGGAGTAGATTTAGGAAAAGTAATTCCAGTTGGAGAAGTAAGATTTGTAACTGGAAGAAATGGCTCATCAGATAAATGGACTAGTTATAAATTAGAATACTCCAAAGACAATATAAATTGGACAACATTTAAAGAATATAATGGAAAAGCATCTGGACAAGATATTATAGAGGAAAATCTTGAAGGAGTAGAAGCTAGGTATGTAAGATTAACTAACAAAGTAGCTCTTAATAAGTGGATAATATTTTCTGAGATTAGTGTGAAAAGATATGGAAGCAATTCCTCAACCAAAAATGTATATACTAATACTGAATTAGAGCTTTTATCAGTTTTAGAAAGTGAAGAATTGACAAAACTAGTTCCAAAAGAAAATATAAATTTACTTGATAATGAATATATTGGAATTAAATTAGATAGAATAAAAGATTTATCAGAAATTAACTTAGAAGTTTCCAATAAGGATGGATTAGTATTACAAACATCTATGAATGAAATTGAGTGGAATGATGTTGATTTAGAAAATATGAAGGATTTACAAGAGGCTAGATATATTAGATTGATGGCTAATAAAGAAGTTACATTTAATTTAAATAAGTTTGAAGTTAAATCTAATGAAGTATATCCTCCTTCATTAAAAGAAGCTTTTGTTCCTATAGATGGAAATGTTGCGAATATTTTTGATAAAAATTTCAATACTTTAGCAAGGTTTAATTCATTCCCAATTAAAGATAGAAGTATAGTATTTGATTTAGGTCAAACTATTAATATAAGAAACCTTACCTATGCAGTCTTAGACACAGAAATAGATTATCTAAGAGATGCTAAATTCCAAATCTCTTCAGATGGAGAAAATTGGACTGATGTTATTACTATAGGTGATGGTATACAAAATGATGATACTGATACTAACTCCAAACCAGTCGAATGCGGATATGAACATGGAGATAGTACAACTATAGTACCAATTTCTCATGCTTTTGTAAGAGGTGAATTAGAATCAGATAAAGAAGCAAGGTATTTAAGAATTTTATTTACTGCAGATTATATGTATAGATGGATAAAAATAAGCGAAATTCTAATAAATGATGGAGAATATATACCAACAGTTAATGATCCAACTTATGTATCTAATCCAATTGAACTATCAGGTTTTTCACCACAAAATATTAAAGATAAGAATCTAACTACAGCATATAAGGCAAATACAAATAATGGTGAAATTAAATCAGGTAGCTTAACTTATCGTTTATCTGAAAATACCGATGTTAAAAAGATAAATATAGTTCAAAGTGGAAATGAAATTTCAAATGCAAGGGTTATGGTTAGAACTGGATACAATCAGTCAGGAGAAGGAATATGGGAAGAACTTGGAAGGTTAGATAAGAGTTTAACTGAACTTGTAAATATGAAATATGATAATATTTTTGAAATAAGAATTGATTGGCAAGGAGCTGCCCCTACTATATATGAAATAGTAACAATTAATAATTATAGTCTGCCTAATATAACTGATTTAGAAGAATTAGTATTAAGTTCAGAAATTTATAAGTCAGATGAGTATACAGTAGGTAGTTATACTAAATTTACTGAGGCTTTAAAATATGCAAAAGATATACTTAATAACTTGGAAAATGCAAATCAAGAAGAAATTGATAAGGCTAAAGAAAGCTTAGTAACTTCAATTACTGATTTAGTTAATATAGAAGAATTACGTTCTATTATAGAAAGTGCAAATAATTTAATAAATAGTGATACTGAATATACAGAAGTTACATTAAATGTATTAAAAGAGTCAGTAGAAGCAGCAAATGTAGTTTTAAACAATCCAGATGCTACAAAAGATGCCGTATCAGAAGCTATAAAAAATGTTAAAGAAGCTATAAATTCTTTAGCCATAGATGAAATAATTCCAGTAAATAAGGAACAACTTAAAGCTACAGTTGATATAGCAGAATATATTACAGAAGAGGAACTTTCAAAGGTTGAAAATATAGCTTCAGTTAATAAGTTTAGAGAAGCTTTAGAAGAAGCTAGGATTATACTAGCTGATGAAGATGCAAATCAAGAAAGTATAGATGCTGCTACAACTAATTTAAAATCAGCAATTGAAGGCTTATCATTTAAAAATAATGATAAAAAGCCACTAACTTCCTTAATAGAAAAAATAATGAATCTAAATAATGAAAATTATACAGAAAAATCTTGGAGAATATTAACAGAGAAGTTAGAAATGGCAAAGGCGGTTCTTATAAAGGAGAATGCAAGTGAAGAAGAGATAACGAAAGCTTATAGTGAATTGTTTAGAGCCTTTTCTGAATTAAAATTAAAGCCAAGCAAAGAAAGATTAGAATCTTTAATTAATAAAGCAGAAGGTTATACAAAGAAGTATTATACGAAAAACAGTTTTGAAGTTCTTAGTGAAAAGTTAAAGGAAGCTAAGAAGGTATTAAAGGATAAAAATTCTACAGAAGCTGATATCTTAACTGCAGAAATTGAATTGCAAAAAGCTATAGATCAGTTAGTGGTAAATAATAGTAACAATAATAATAGCAATAATAATGATAAAAATAATAACAATAGTGGCAATCTACCTTTAACTGGTGGAACTTCAACTATTGTTTTAGGAGGAATCGCATCATTACTTTTGGCAGCTGGAGTTGTATTAAGAAAGAAGAAATAGTATAGCACTTAAGATTAAGACCTCAAAGTAAGAATTATTCTTTGGGGTCTTTTTATAAAATTAAAGGGTTTTAATGGGTTAAAAATTATTAAGTATTAATTTTACTTAGTATTTTTATAAAAGATTTATGGAGGGAAAAATATGAAAAAAATAAGAAAATTAGTGGCTAGCATAGTTATTGCAGGAATGATATTTGAAATGGCACCAATTAGAGTTTTTGCAGTTGAAAACACAAATGTAAGACCACCAGAAGCACATGGACCGTTACCCAATTCATCCCAATTACAATATCATGAAGAAGAGTTAGCAGCTTTTATTCACTTTGGTATGAATACATTTACAGGAGTTGAGTGGGGAAATGGTAGAGAAAATCCCAATAGTTTTAATCCTACAGATTTAAATACAGATGAATGGGTAAGAACATTAAAAGATGCGGGGTTTAAGAGAATTATTTTAGTGGGTAAGCATCATGATGGCTTTGCATTATGGAAGAGTGAATTTACAGAACATGATGTAGATAGTAGTACAAATTGGCAGGCTAAAATGGGAGGAGAAGGTGATGTACTAGAGGAACTTTCTAAGTCATGTACTAAATATGATATGGATATGGGAATTTATTTATCACCATGGGATGCTAATGCAACTTCTTATGGATATGGCTCAGGAACAAATGAAGAAACAGACAGTAATGGAGATTACAATGAATATTATATGAACCAATTAAGAGAAATACTAGGAAATGATAAATATGGTAATAATGGAAAATTTGTTGAAGTATGGATGGATGGAGCTAAGGGAAGTGGAGCTGCTGCTCAAAAATATAAGTTTAATGAGTGGTTTGATTTAATTGAAGAACTACAACCAGGCTGTTTAGTATTTAGTCCATATGGTACAACTGTAAGATGGATAGGAAATGAATCAGGTAAAGCAGGAGATCCAGTTTGGTCAAAGATTAATCAAAAGCGTGTAAGAGATAGATATGATCAAGGGAGAGGTGAAGAAACTAGTTATTTAAATGGTGGAGATCCAAATGGAGATATATGGAGCGTTGGTGAATGTGATGTATCTTTGACAAGTGGATGGTTTTGGCATTCAGGAAACAGTCCTAAGAGTATGGAGGAATTAACGGATATATACTTTAAATCAGTTGGTAGAGGACAACCTTTATTGCTTAATGTTGCTCCTGATAATAGAGGTCGTTTCACACAAAATGATATTAATAGAATAAAGGAATTTTCAGATGCTATTAATAACTCTTTAGATGAGAATTTGGCAAAGCCTGAAAATGCTACAGCTACAGCTTCTTCAATTAGAGGAAATAGTTCTGAATACAGCCCAAATAATGTTTTAGATGATGATGATGATACTTATTGGACAATGGATGATGGAGAAACAATAGGAAGCTTAACAATTAATTTAGGCGGAGAAAAGACCTTCGATGCTGTATCAATTGAAGAATATATAAAATTAGGTCAAAGAATTTCACAATTTTCAGTTGATGTATTTACAAATGGTCAATGGAGGGAATTTGGTAGTGGATATACAATAGGTGCTAAAAGATTAGTGAGAGGTAATGAAGTAAAAGCTACTCAAATTAGAATAAATATTAGAAACTCACAAGCTGTTCCTTTAATTGAAAACGTTGAAGTATATAAGTTAGATAATTCTTTTGAGTTAAAATCAGTTGTGCCAGCAGGTACAGATTTTATTGATAATGTAAATTTTGAAAATAAAAATAGTTGGACTCAAGAAAGTATCGGAATAGGTAGTACAGGAATGTACAGTAGTTCAAGAGGTACTCATGCAAGCTTTACTTTTACAGGAACCAAGGCATGGATTGTTGGTACTTTAGATCCAGGACATGGAATTATGGAAGTTTACATTGATGGAGAAAAGGTTGCAGATGTAGATACCTATAGTTCAAGAAGAGCTATTTCTCAAGTATTATACACAACAAACGATTTACCAGAGGGACAACATACTATTAGAATAGTTGTTAAGGGCGAAAGAAATTCAGCGGGAAATGGAAATGCAATAGGCTTAGATTGCGCTTATTATTTAAATAATAATGGTGCAGGAATGTTTGAAATAGAAAATAATAGCTACACTGTTAATGAAGGTGACGAAAAAGAAATTACTATTAAGAGAGTTGGAGGAAGCAAAGGTCCAGCTACAGTGCATTTCTCAACATCACCAGATAGTGCTGTTCATGGCAGACATTATCTTGATGTAAATAAAACTATAGAATTTGTTGACGGACAAACAACTGCTAAAGTATCAGTTAGTGCTATAAATAATACTGAAAAGTCAGGAAACTTAAAATTCTACTGTAATATTAACGATGCTACTAATGGTGCAATAGTAGGACTAAATAAAAAGACAGAAGTAACTATTATAGATAATGATGTTGATACACCATATACTGTAGAAAATCCTTTTATTTTACCTAGCGCTTTAAATAATAAGAAATTATTAGAAGCGGAATTATTCACACTTGTTCCTATTACAGGAAGTAACTATGTAAGAATAGGAAATAGAGATGCAGCAAGTGGTGGTAAAATGGTTACTTGGTTTGAGCCAGGCAATATAATAAAGGTTCCATTCTATGCTTCAAAAGCAGGTATATACACATTTAATATGTCGTATGAATCAGGAAGAAGTGAAGGAAATTTAAATAAAATTAATTGGAGTGGAACTAACATAGAATCAGGAAGTAAGTCAGTTCCAGGAACAGGAAATCAAAGACCAATTCCAATTATAAAAACAAGCTTTGATGTTGTAGTTACAAATGCTGGTGCTGGAGAATTAGTATTCACATCAGATTCACAATCTTCACCAAATATCGATTCTTTTGAAGTAATAGCTAAAGAGTTAGTAGAAACTAATCATACGATTACAGCAGTTGCAGGAGAAAATGGTAGTATTACTCCAGCTGGCTCAGTAGTTAAAAAAGAAGGAGAATCACAAAACTTTACATTCACACCTAATGAAGGGTATGTAGTTAGTGATGTATTAGTAGATGGAGCTTCTGTAGGAGCTAGAAATAGTTATATTATTGAAAATATCCAAAAGAATACTACGATAGAAGTTAGGTTTAAAGTAAAAGAAGTAAATCATCAAAATAGTGAAAGTAATCCTATTGTTTTAACAGGTAATGAAGTGTTAGTGGAAGGTGAAAACTTAGAGTTACAAGGTGTAGGTGGAGAAATAGAAAATAAAGCTGGAGCTAGCGGTGGAAAAGTTGTTGGCTGGTTAGGTAGAACAAGTAGAGGAAATGCTTGGGTAAATATGTGGGTAAATACACAATCAGCTGGATTATACGATATAGAAGTTAGGTATTTATCAGGAGCAAATGACACCTTATTCTATGTAAATAATGATGAATCAATTTCAGGAAGCATTGATTGCCCATTAACATTACCTAACTTTGGAACAAAAACTATTAGAGTTTCACTTAAAAATGGATTAGATAAAATAAAATTCTATAACAATGAAAGATCAACAAGTAATATTGATAGCATAAAGATAACAAAGGTAGAAATAACTGTAGACAAATCTCAACTAAATAAATCTATAGAAGATGCAAATAAAATAGACACATCAAAATACACAGAAAAAAGTCTAGAAGAATTTAATGAAGCATTATTAAATGCAAATAGAATAGTATCAAAAGAAGATGCTACACAAGAAGAGATAAGTGAGAGTTACAATAAATTAATAAGATCTTATCTTAACTTAAGATTAATGGCTGATAAGTCTATGCTTCAAGATCTGATAAATAAATCAGAAACTATTGATACATCTAAATATACCAAAGAAAGTATTAATATACTTAATTTATCTTTAGCTAATGCAAAAGCTATTTTAATGAATGATGAAGCTACTCAAGAAGAAGTAGATAAAGCAACATTAGAAATTTCAAGTGCTATTGATAACTTAGTTGAAATTAATAATGACAAGATTGATGATGATGACAAAACTGATGGCAAGGCTGGTAATAATAAAAACAACAGTGGTAAAGGTAATACTGATAACTTACCTAATACAGGAGCAGTAATAGGAGGCTTATCAAGTATGGTAGCAATTGCATTAACAACAATAGGTGCAGTGTTATTTAAGAAAAAAGAAGATTAATTTTTATTAATATTTAATGAGGTAGTTATTTTATACCTCGGAGAATCTAGATAATAAAAATCTGAGGTCTAATAATAATATAAATAATTAACAAAAAAATAAGATAAGGAGTTGAGAATAATGAAACCATTTCAGAAAAAATGCTGTGCTTTATTAGTTGGAATGTCAGTAATGACCAGTTTATTACCAACAACAATCAGTTCAGCAGTACCTTTGAGTTATGAGACTGAAGAAAAGCAAAATGCTGAAACGGTATATGTAGGTTTTATTAAGGATGGAGAAAGATCTACAATATTTAATCAAGATTGGAAATTTTATAAAGGCGATCAATCAGGTGCAGAAGCTACAGATTTTAATGATTCATCTTGGCGTTCTTTAAATTTACCACATGATTGGAGTATTGAAGGTGATTTTACTGTTCAAGGAGAAGCAGAAAGTGGATTTTTATTAGGAGGTACTGGGTGGTACCGTAAACATTTTATTGTACCTGAGAAGTATGAAGGAAAAGAATTTACTATAAATTTTGATGGTATTTATATGAATGCTGAAGTTTATATAAATGGAAAATTAATTGGTGAGCATAATTATGGCTATACTGCATTTGCTTTTGATATTTCTGATGAGTTAATTTATGATGGGGAAACTGAGAATATAATAGCAGTAAAAGTTAGAAATCCAGTTCCAACTAGTAGATGGTATTCTGGAAGTGGAATATATAGAGATGTTACATTAACAGTTACAGAGTCTATTCATGTTGCACATTTAGGAACAACGGTTACAACTCCAAAGATTGAATCACAAAAAGGTGGGAATGTTGATGTAATAGTTGAAACTATTGTAGAAAATGAATCTAATAAAGCTAGTAATGTGAAAGTTAGAACTACAGTGTTAAATTCAAAGGGTGAAGAGGTTAGTAGTGCAATAGAATTATCACAGAATATAGACTCTAATGGAGATTCTAAATATACCCAAACAGCTATAGTAAATAAGCCAGATTTATGGTCAGTGGATACTCCTAATATTTATCAAGTAAAAAGCGAAGTATTATTAGATGATAAAGTAGTTGATACTTATTATACAGACTTTGGGTTCAGATATTTTAAATTTGATAGAGATACTGGCTTCTCATTAAATGGAGAAAATATGAAGCTTAGGGGCGTTTCTATGCACCATGATCAAGGCTCTTTAGGTGCAGCTTCTTATTATAGAGCTGTAGAACGTCAAATGGAGACTATGAAGGAAATGGGTGTTAATGCAATTCGTGTTACACACAATCCTGCAAGTGAAATGTTATTAGAAATTTGTAATAGATTAGGGCTTTTAGTTATAAATGAAGCCTTTGATACTTGGACTAACTCTAAAAATGGAAATAGTAATGATTTTGGTAGATACTTTAATGTGACTATAAAAGATACAAATGAAATAATAAACGGTAAAAGTGGAATGTCATGGGGAGAATTTGAAGCAAGGGCAATGGTTAAGACTTCAAAGAATAACCCATCAGTAATTATGTGGTCAATATCAAATGAGATTACAGAAGGAATAGGTGGTGATTCATCTAACTATCCTACAATTGCACAAAATATTATTAATTGGATTAAAGATGAAGATAGTACTAGACCTGTAACCATTGGAGATAACAGAAGTAAAAATAATGATGCTACAGCAGTAGCTATTTCAAATGTTGTTGCTAATAATGGAGGTATAGTTGGATTAAATTATACTAATGAAACTCAATTTAATAATTTAAGAAATAATAATCCTAATTGGATATTATATGGTGCTGAAACAAGTAGTGCAGTTCATAGTAGAGGGTATTATAAGACAAGAGAAAGAAGTGCTCAAAGTAATACAGATTTACAAATACCTGAATTTGACAACTCTTCTAATAAGGTTGGTTGGGGACATGCAGCTAGTGAGGCATTAAAATATACAATAAAAAATGATTATAATGCTGGTGAATTTGTTTGGACAGGTTTTGATTATATTGGAGAGCCTACTCCTTGGAATGGAACAGGATCAGGAAGTGTTTCTGGAGGTAGGCCAGCTCCAAAATCAAGTTTCTTTGGAATTGTTGATACAGCAGGCTTTGAAAAAGATGTCTTTTATCTATATCAAAGCATATGGAATTCTGATGTAAATACTTTACACATATTACCGACTTGGAATAGTGCAGATATTCCAGTTCAAAATGGAAATGTTCAAGTTGATGTATTTACAGATGCATATAAGGTTGAATTATATGTAAATAATAGGCTTGTTGGAACTAAAACAGCAACTGAAAATACTACGCCTTTAGGATATAAATATCATACTTTTGAGAATAACTCATTGTATCCAACCTTTAATGTTGCTTATGAAGCTGGAACAATAAGTGCTAAGGGTTATGATAAGAATGGAAATTTATTAGCTAATACAGAAGGTAGATCCTTAATTAAGACATACGGAGCTGTAAGCACTGTAAACTTAACTGCAGATAGAACAACAATAAGTGCAGATGCATATGATTTATCATATATTACTGTTGATTTAGTAGATGCAAATGGAAATATAGCATCAGGTGCTAATAATAGATTAAATTATACTCTTGAAGGAAATGGTAAAATAGTTGGTTTAGATAATGGTAATGCGGCTGATACAGATAGATATAAGCCGGAAACTGACAAATCTGGAAGTAGAAGTGCATTTAGTGGTAAGGCTTTAGTAATAGTCCAATCAACTAAGGATGCTGGAGAAATTACTTTAACTGTTTCAGGAGATGGAATACAATCTAAATCTATAACTATTAACTCTATAAATAACTCAGGTAATGACAAGTTTATAGAGTCTTATGATATAGTAAAGGATTATTATGTTTCATTAGATGAAAAGCCTTTATTACCAAAAGAGGTTAATGCTAGATATAGCGATGGTACTACTGAAGCTATAAGAATTGAGTGGAATGAATATGATGAAGATAATTTAAAGACTCCACAAATTTTTAAAGTTACAGGTAGATTGGAAGATACAGATATTCCAGTAGTTGTTAATATACATGTTGTTGGTGATGTAGTTTCAATGGAGAATATATCTACTTTTACCTATGCAGGAAATGAACCTACACTTCCTAAAACAGTAAAAGGATATTTAGCAAATGGCACTGAATCAGAGGAATTTGTTGTAAGTTGGAATTTAGATAATATAGACTTTACAACTGAAAATACAATTGTTTTTGTTCCTGGTACTGTAAGTTTATTAAATAAAACTTATAATGTTAAAGCTAGTGTCCGTGTAGTACCAGCTTTAAAAGCTGCTAGAAACATTGCTATTAATAATACAAATGAAAATAATGATATTCCAAGGTTATCTCAAAGCCCTATACAAACGGCAGATAATTTGAATTCTATTAATAATGGAATTACTAATGGTGGAGAAAATGTAAATGAACGTTGGACAAATTGGAGGGAACGCACATTAACTTCAGAAAATGGTGAGCCTAAGGGAGCTTATGTTCAATTTGATTGGAATAATAAATATAATATAGATCGTCTAGATTTATGGTTATTTACAGATAATGCAAGTGCAAGAATTCCAAAGAAGGTTGAAATTAGCTATAAAAATGAAAATGGAGAATATGTTGTTCAGTCTCATACAAACACAACAGAAGTATCACACAGTGCTGGAGAAACAACTTATTTCTTAGACAGATTAATAAATACTGATAGTATTAGAATATACATGCAGCAGCCACAAGTTGGAAATTGTATTGGATTAACAGAAGTTAAGGTATACGAATATGTAGAAAAAGAAAATGCTAGCACTAAAAATACTTTAACAGAATTAAAAATAGATGGTAATAATTTAGAAAATTTTGCACCAGAGATAAATGAGTACGAAATTAATTTAGAGAAGTTACCAGAGCTGGTTGAAGCTATGGCAGAAGATAATGGAGCAGTTACTATATTACCAATTCATAATAATAAATCATTAATATTTGTTCGTGCAGAAGATGGAAGCAAGAATATGTATACTGTAAATTATATATTACCAATACCAAAGGAGTATGCTGTTACAGTTAATAATACAGAGGGAGGCTCAACTACGGGGCAAGGTAAATATGAAGAAGGAAAAGAAGTTAATTTAATTGCAAAAGCAGACGAAGGGCATAAGTTTGTTGGATGGTTTGATGTAGAAAATAAGGAAATAAGTAAAGAAGAAATTTATAGATTTGTAGTTAAGTCTGATATAGAAGTAACTGCAAAGTTTGAAAAAATTTCTGAAGTAATAGAACCAGGTAAGCCGGAAGAACCAAATAATCCAGAAGAACCAAGTAAGCCTCAAGAACCTAATAAGGAGGCACCAAAGGTACCAGAGGATTCAAAAGTGGGTGAAAGTGAGAATAAGGCAAATCAATTACCGACAACAGGAACAGCAATTTCAAGCACTCAAATAATTTTGTTAGCTACAATATTAATAGCTAGTGGCTTATTTATAGCAATAAAAAGAAAAGCTAAAGTTAAATAAAAAATTATGAGCCTCAGGAGAATTTCTCCAGGGGCTCATTTATGGATAATTTCTAAAGATTGTTCCCCATGGGAAAGAATTAGGGCGAATAAAAGGGAGATTAAGAAAAAGCAAGTATTTGTTAGTTCTATACATGTAAGTTCAGTTATAGTGGAAATATAATAAGTAGATTATATACAATTATATATAGATATATCATATAATAATAAACTGTCTAATTAATTAACATAAGAGGAGTAATTATGGTATTTAGTTCATCAATTTTTATTTTTGTTTTTTTACCATTAGTTTTATTCTTGTATTACATTTCAGGAAAAAAATTAAAGAATTATGTATTATTACTTGCTAGTTTGTTTTTTTACTCTTGGGGTGGAGTAAGTTACCTAAAGATATTAATAGTTTCAATTATAATAAATTATATTTTTGGAATTTTAATAGACGATGTAAGAAGTAATATTAAACTAAGAAAGATATTTTTAAGCTTAGGGATAATACTAAATTTGGCTTTGCTATTTTATTATAAATATTATGATTTCACTATAGAGAATATAAATGAAATTTTTAATACTAGTTATTCTATAAAGAATATAGTTTTACCTATTGGGATTTCATTTTTCACTTTCCAGGGAATGTCTTATATTATAGATATATATAGAAATGATGGGAAGGTTAATAAAAATCCTTTTTCAGTTGCACTATATATATCATTATTTCCGCAGTTAGTAGCTGGTCCAATTATAAAATATAAAACTATAGATGATCAAATTAGAAATAGAAAAGAATCTTTAGAGTTTTTTAGCTATGGTATCAATAGATTTGTTATTGGATTAGCCAAGAAGGTTATTATTGCAGATATATTAGCTGGAATGGCAGATAATATATTTAATTTATACTATAGTGGAATAGATATGCCAACTGCTTGGATAGGAGCAATTTGTTACACATTTCAAATATATTATGATTTTTCAGGGTATTCTGATATGGCTATAGGACTTGGATATATGTTTGGCTTTGAATTTATGGAGAACTTTAATTACCCATACATTTCAAAATCCATAACAGAATTTTGGAGAAGATGGCATATTTCCTTATCCACATGGTTTAGAGAATATCTTTACATACCTCTTGGTGGAAATAGAAGAGGAAATATATATTTTAATTTATTTGTAGTATTTTTAGTTACAGGAATTTGGCATGGAGCAGCATGGACATTTATATTATGGGGACTATGGCATGGATTTTTTATTCTTATTGAAAGAGCTATAAGAAATAAAGAATGGTATATTAATGTTCCAAGAACTATTAAGTATATTGTAACTATGCTAATTGTTATTTTAGGATGGGTGCTATTTAGAGCAGATAATTTAGAGCAGGCAATTGGATTTATTAAAACTATGTTTGGTTTTAGTAAGGCTATAGATATTACTTTTGAGTATAGTTATTTTATTAATAAAAAACTTGTTTTTTGGATTGTAATTTCTATATTAGGGGCAGTACCATTTGCGAATAATAATCTAAAGAAGTATAAGAAAAGTAAGAACTTTGAAGTTTTATCTACAATAATAATATCTTTATTATTTATTATATCAATTATTTTTGTAGTTAATTCTACTTATAGTCCATTTATTTACTTCCAATTTTAGAAAGGTGAAAAAAATGAAAAAAATTTATATTGGTAAGATTGTAATATTTATATTAATTATTTTATTACCAATAATTAATATAAATTTAAAGATTAATCAAGTTTCTGAAATAGATAATAGAATGTTATTAGACTTTGAAGATATATTTAAAGATTCATATAATAGTAAAACTATTTTTAATAACATTGGAAGCTATGTTAATGAAAGAATTGGCTTTAGAAATAGTATGGTATCTTTATATACAAAAGGAATGGATATGTTTTTTGATGAGTTAGTTCATCCAACTTATGAAAATGGCAAGGATGGACACATTTATCTTAAGTTGCCAGAAACTAAAGTAAACTTAAGATTTCAAGAGGTTTTTTCAAGTTTTATTAAGGACTTTGAAACTTATTGTGATGAAAGAGGTATTAAGTTCCTATATAATTTAGAGCCAAGTAAATCAACTATTTATCCAGAGTACTTGCCAGAAGGATATAATCATAGCACTGAAAATCTAGACTATTTTATAGAGCTTCTGAATGAAAAAGGTGTTAATTACTTAAGTAATGTTGATACATTGTTAGAAGCAAAAGAAAATCCTTTATTAAAGGATATACTATTATATGACAAAAAGTATGATGCAGGACATTGGAATGAAACTGGAGCTATTGTTGGAATTTCAGCAATAATAGATAGACTTAACGAATTAGATAATAGAGTTGGAACTTTTGATATTAATAAGTATGAATCAGAAAAAGTAATTAACGAGAAATTGCTTTCATCTAACTTCATAATTAATGAAGAAACTACAAATTATAGTTTAAAAGAATATAACCTTCAGTATATTGAAGATTATGAAGATGAAATATATAGACATGAGAATTTTAGATACTTTACTCATTATAAAAATTTAACTAACACAGAAGGTCCTAGATTATTAATATTTGCTGGAAGTTATTTTAACAATAAAGAAAAATTTATAACTGGAAACTTTTCAGAAGTTATGAAAATACATAATTATAGAAATGTAATAGATTATGAATACTATATAAATATTTATAATCCAGATATAGTTTTATTTGAATCTACTGAATACACTAATACAGGGTATCATTATCCAACTACAATGATGGAAGAAAAAACATATATAAAAAACCTTAGAAATTATAATAATCTAATAGAAGATAATTTTGTGAAATTAGATATGGAAAATATTGAAGTTTCAGAGGAAAATATAACAAAGATTACAATTCCTATTGAAAGTGATGACTTATTATATGCATATGTAAATATTAATAATAGGATATTAGATAGTAAAATAACTAGAGATGAAGATAACTTATATGTAGAATTTTCAGTAATTACTTCAGAGCTAGAGAATCTAGATAATATTGAATTATACTTTGTATCTAAGGATGAAGAGAGATATGAAAAAGTAAAATATCAACTGTAGTAAATTAGTTTTAAAATTGGTATAAAATTATATGAATTTTATTTATTTCAATAGATTCATTTAGCTATAAAATAAAAATAGAATGGTGAAATTATTACAAACTATTTAAAATAAATTAGATTATATGATACAATATAATGCATGTCTATAAATATATTAAAAATAGAATATGGGCAGAAATAATAAATAAAAAAAGAATATATGGGGGAGAGATTCATGAATATTATAAAGAACTACATATATAATACAGTATATCAAATAATGTTATTAATAGTTCCTCTAATAACTATGCCATATTTAACAAGAGTATTTACACCAGATCAAATAGGAATAAACTCATATACAGCATCCATAGTAAATTACTTTATGTTATTTGGTGCACTTGGTATGCAAATGTATGCTAATAGACAAGTTGCATATGTAAGAGATAATAAAGAAAAACTTAGTAAAACTTTTTGGAGTTTGTATATAACACAATTAATAACTACATCAATTTCATTAATTGCATATTTAATATTTGTATTATTTGTAAAAGACAACAAAGCCATATATCTCGTTCAAGGAATAAGTGTAGTTGCTACAATGATAGATATTAGTTGGCTATTTATGGGGTTAGAGGATTTTAAAAAAATATCATTAAGAAATATACTTGTAAAATTATTAGGACTAATAGGGATATTTGCATTTGTAAAGACTTCAGATGATTTGTTATTATATATCTTCATTTCAACTATTATTAATGTAATAGGTATGGTAGTTATGTGGATATATATTCCTAAAGAAATAAGAAAAGTACAAATTGATAAAAAATTAATGAAAAGAACAATAATACCTCTTATTCTATTATTTTTACCACAAATAGCATCTCAAGTTTATACTTTATTATCAAGAACGATGATAGGTATTTTATCAACAGATGCGCAAGTTGCGTTTTATGATTATTCGCAAAAAATTGTAAGGATTGTTCTTGCACTTATTGCATCAGTTGGTACTGTTTTAATGCCAAGAGTTTCTAATATGAACTCTAATGGTGAAAAGGATAAGATTAAGGAGTTTGTACATAAGGCTTTTATGTTTGTATCTTATTTATCTATACCTATGGCTTTTGGGCTTATGGGAGTATCTGAAAATCTTATTTCTTGGTTTTTAGATAAAGAGTATATACAAGTAGGAAGTTTAGCTGCAATAAGCTCTGTTATAATTATACCTGTAAGTTGGGCTAACATAATAGGAGTTCAATATTTGATTGCAATAAAAGAAGAATATAAATATACATACTCAGTAGTTATTTCATCAGTATTAAGTTTTATAGCTAATATAATTTTAATACCTAGAATTGGAGCACTTGGAGCAGTTATTTCACTAATAATAGCAGAGTTTAGTGGAGCTATAATTCAATTTATATTTGTAAGAAAACAACTTGATGTTAGTAAAATGTTATTAGGTATAATAAAGTATATAATTGTATCTATTATGATGTTTATTATTGTAATTTTAGTTGGAAATATATTTGAAAATAAAATACTTGCAAACTTATGCCAAGTGATTGCAGGTGGAGGATTCTATTTTATTGTTATGTGGATTTTAAAAGATAAAGTCCAAGTTGAAATTTTAGAAAAGGCAAGGAAATTATTGATAAAAAATAAATAGTTTTGAGACAAATATAAATATTTGATATAAAATAAAATTATATGACTGTAAAAAATAGTACATCTAGTTAAGCTGTGAAATTAACTAGATGTACTATTAATTTTTTTATTATGTATACTATAGTGAAAGGTATCGCAATTGATAAATGTAATTTAGAGAATTATTTTAATTACTCATTCATTGAAAATAAGAAGTTATGAAGTTCCTTAGTAGTTCCTTCTATATCGATATTTGTATGATACATATCGGTAAAACCGGCACTAATAATATTTTTATCTGAAGGAAATCTTCCTTGTATTATATTGCTTAAGCCCATACCTAAAGCTTTAGATGATATGGAAAAAATTTCACTATTACTTAAGTTAGTAGTAACTAGTGGTAAAATTTCGCTTACAAATTCTGGGATTTCCACTGTATTAATATCTTTGAATTTAACAAATAAGGCATTTAGAACATCTCTTTGACGCTCAGTTCTTCTGAAATCTCTTCCCTCTGTAGACCTAATTCTACAATAAGCAGAAGCTTGAGTGCCGTTTAGAAGTTGAATTCCAGAAGTATATATATGTTCTGAATTTGTTCCGTTATTTTTATTTATTTGATCAATAAATCCATTAATATATTTAAGTTCATCTTGTGTAATCTCCATTTCAATACCTCCAAGACTATCTATTATCTTTGGAAGTCTTTTTAAATCTACTTGAACAAACTTATCTATATTTAAATTAAAGTTATAATTAATTGCCTTCAATATGGAACTTGGTCCTCCATCTAAAATTGTATAGTTTAAATTCATCTTTTCGCCGTTAGGTAAATCTAAGTAAATATCTCTCATTAAAGAGCAAAGTTTTATAGTGTTATTCTTAGTATTAATTGAAAGTATCATAGTTGCATCTGCAGAACTTACATCATAGTAATCAGAATAATCACTTCCAAATAAAGCTATAGTTATTACGTCATCTGCCTCTTTAGGAACTTCCTTTCCAGTGTTTATAACATCATTTCTATCAACTTCAATTCTCTCTACTTTGTTAGAAAGAGTTATGGTATATACACCACCTATTGCAAGAATTAATATTAAAGCTGAGATTGCTACAATAATTATTTTTTTGCTTTTCGATAGTTTTTTCATAAATACTCCCCCAAAATTAATTATTATACATATTAAATGCATTAAATACAGTATATTGATATATTATATCAGAATTATTAGAAGCTTGGAATTAAATATTATAAGGGCTTATATAGAAATAAAAAGGGTGGATGTAATAAAAATTGATGTAAATAGGAAAATATGGTAATATAAGAGGCGGATATATTTTAATGAGTTTTAAATTATAAACATGAGTAAAACTATTTTTTTAGTTATAAATATATTAACAAAATTAATTAATATAGCTATGGAGGGGAAATGAATATTAGGTATAAAGAAATTTCTATTAAAGAGGCACAAAGTATAATGCTAGATATGTTAATTAACTTCCATAAGATTTGCAAGGAAAATGATTTGTCGTACTTCTTAGATTGGGGAACGCTTTTGGGGGCTGTTAGGCATAAGGGATTTATACCTTGGGATGATGACTTAGATGTATCTATGCCAAGAGAGGATTTTGAAAGATTTAAAATAATTGCTAAAGAAAAATTAGATAACCAATACTTTTTACAAACTCCAGAAACTGATAAATATTATAAGTATTATTATATACCTATGAAAATAAGGCATATTAGCAGTAGATATATTGAGAAAGTAGAAAATGGGGAAGAGAAATTTAATCATGGTATTTATATAGACATATTTCCATTGGACTTTTTGCCTAAAGGAAAGATAAACTATAAGGTACAATGCTTATATAAATATATAATGGAGAGATCTAATATTGTAAATGAAGGTTTTTTTAAAACTTCATCAAAGAGAAAATTAATTTATCCTTTAGTTTATTTTTTTATAAAAGTGTTAAGTATAAGCGGTAGGAAGAAAATGGAAAAATTCTTTATTAATAAAACTAGAAGATATGATGATAGATATTGGAGTGGAATAGATTTATATCTAAAGCAAGAATATAAAAAAGAAGATTTATTTCCATTAAAAGATATTGTATTTGAAAATAATACTTTTAATGGTCCAAACAATGCTGATTCTATATTGAAAAGCATGTATGGTGACTATAATATACTACCACCGGAGAATGAGAGGTTCAGTCACTCTAAAAAAATAGAAATAATAGCTAATGATTAAGAAAGGTTAAATTATGTCAAAATCTATAGGAAAAAATATTGTATTTAAGTTTATTTTAAATTTATTTAATATAATTATACCAATATTAATAGGACCATATGTATATAGAAAATTAGGAAATACACTAAATGGTTATATTAATTTTGCAGATTCAATATATCAATATTTCTTTATATTTGCAAGTTTTGGTATATATCAATATGGAATTAGAGAAATAAGTAGGGTAAGAGATAGCAAAAAAAAATTAGAAAGCGTATTTACAAGTTTATTTACTATAACAATAATTACAAATTTATTGTCAACAATTGCTTATGTTGTTTTTGTAAATTATCGATATTCTAATGAAATATTTTATTCTACTTGCTTAGTTACAACATTTAATTTTCTTGCTAATGCATTTTATGTAGAATGGGTAAATGAAGGCTTAGAAAATTATGATTTTATAACAATTAAAACTATAATAATTAGAGCTGTTTATACAATAGCCATATTTATATTTTTAAATAGTGCTGATGATTATATGGATTACCTTGTAATTATGGTAATATCCAATATATTAAATAATTTATTCAGCTTTATTTATGTTAAATCTAAGATAAAGTTTAGATTTGATAAAATACAAATAAAAAAACATTTAAAGCCTATGTTTTTAGTTGTAATATTATCTAATGCAAATGTATTATATACTCAATTGGATAGAGTTATGCTTGGCGAATTTGTTAATATGCAATCCGTTAGTTACTACGGGCTAGCTCAAAGGGTAGTAAGTATAGTAAGCACATTTATGTTAACTATAGTTCATGTATCAATACCAAGGTTATCAAATTATTTATCCAAGGATAATGAAAATGAATATATAAATTTATTAAATAAGATAACTAGCTTGTATTTTATTATAGTATTTCCAGCAGCTATAGGAATGGCTTGTTTATCATATGAAATTGTAGCTTTTTATGGTGGAGAAGAGTTTTTGAATGCATCAGCGGTATTAGCGGTATTTGCCATTTATATGATAACTACAGCGTATGAAAATATCTTAAGTAATCAGATATTATATATTAGAGGAGAAGAAAAAGCACAAGTTAAATTAGTTTTCACTGCAGGTATATTAAATTTAATTTTTAATGTATTTTTATTGAAGACTGGTTACTTTACAGCAACTACAGCTATATTAACTACAACATTATCAAACGCATTACTAATTATATGGGAATATTTGTACGTTAGGTATAAATTGAAATTGAATATTAACGTATTTTCAATTTCAAAAATGAAGTATCTATTTATTTCACTGTTATTTATACCTATTATAATATTGGTTAAAAGTATTGCTTCAAGTATGATAATATATACTTGTTTAAGTATTTTAATATGTGGAATATTGTACTTAGGAATATTAATAATTATTAAAGATGGTACTTTAATTTACTTAAAAGATGTTATTGCAAGGAAAATAAAAAGAAATAATAATTGAATTTTTTAATAAATTGTAAAAAAAATTTCAAGCTTAAAAAGAAATAAATATAAAATACTTATATTGATTTTTAGGAATTATTATAAGTATTTTTTTTATAAAAAATTATTTCAAAATCCGACATTATTTTTAATTAATTGAGATGTGATTTATTAATTATTTAGAATTATGGAATAATGTAAAAAAAGTCAATTATATTAAAAATGTTTTTTTAATATAAATTTTAAATAAATAAAACATAAGTTAACAAATTATTCATAGACTTATGTTTATAGTATTCTCATTTAATTTGAATTACTAAATTTATATGATATAATAATATTTGCTTAAAAGACGAATGTTGTTATCATTTTTATAACAATAGTTGGCAACTTGATTAAAATGTATTAGGGGGATAAACATGGATAATATTAATTTTAATATTAATTCAGTAGTTGAAAAAAAAGAACGTAGATTAGTATATAGCGTATTTAAAAGATTACTTGATATTATGGGATCTGTAATTGGATTAATAATAGCAAGTCCAATATTAATTATTGTAGGAACTTTAATTAAACTTGAATCCAAGGGACCTATAATTTTTGCTCAAAGAAGAGTTGGCTTAAATGGGAAAGAGTTTAAAATGTATAAGCTTAGATCAATGGTAGCTAATGCCGAAGATTTAAAAGAAAAATTAGTGGAACAAAATGAAATGTCTGGGCCTATGTTTAAGATAAAGGATGATCCAAGAATAACTAAGATAGGTAAGTTTATAAGAAAGACAAGTATTGATGAACTTCCACAGTTAATTAATGTATTGAAAGGCGATATGAGTTTAGTTGGACCTAGACCGAGCTTGCCTAATGAAGTTAAGGAATTTGAACCATGGATGTTAAGACGTCTGGAAGTTAAGCCAGGTCTTACTTGTTATTGGCAAGTTATGGGGAGAAATAATATAGATTTTGAAAATTGGATGAAACTTGATATTAAGTATGTAAATGAAAGAAGTTTTTGGCTAGATATTAAGCTTATTTTTAAGACATTCTTTGTTTTATTTGGAGACGAAAATGCTGCATAAATAGATAAAATTAAATGTTTTGGAGGATAACTTATGAATATATGTGCATTAATAATGGCTGGGGGAAAGGGCACAAGATTTTGGCCTTTATCAACAGAAGAGAAGCCTAAGCAATTTTTAAATTTAGTTGGAGATAAAACTATGATGCAAATGACTGTAGATAGGATACTTCCAATAATTCCGATAGACAAAATATTTGTATGTACTGGTGAAAAATATGTAAATTTAGTAAAAGAACAATTGCCAGATTTACCTGAAAGAAATATTATAGTTGAACCTGAAGGAAGGAATACATCACCTTGTATTGCTTTGTCAGCTCTTGTTATAGATAGATATTATAAAGACTCAACAATGGTTGTATTGCCATCTGACCATCTTATAAAAGACCATAATGAATTTAGAAATATAATAATTAAAGGAGCCGATTTTTTAGAAGAAACCAAAGATGGCATTCTTACATTAGGAATGAAGCCAGATAGACCTGAAACAGGGTATGGATACATAAATTATGGTAAAGATATAGAATCAGGCATAAAAGAAGTTAACAAATTTGTTGAAAAACCAAATTTAGAGTTAGCAAAAAGGTACTTAAAAGAAGGAACATATTTATGGAATGGTGGAATGTTTTTGTGGAAAACTAAGCATATACTTAATGAAATAAAAAAATATGCTCCATCAACATATGAAGCATTACATAATCTAAACAGTATTAATGAAGATGAAATTCAAGAATATATAAATAATAATTATAATAAGACAGAGCCTATTTCAATAGATTATGCAGTATTAGAGAAAAGTAAAAAAATATTTGTAATTCCAAGTGAAATAGGATGGGATGATATTGGTACTTGGAAGTCTGTTGAAAGATATAAAAATAAAGATAAAGAGAATAATATTATTAGTAATGATGCTCATGTTTTTAATTCAAAATCAAATATGATTATTAATAATGCTAAAAAAGTAGTTATGATAGGAATTACTGATACTATGGCTATAGAAACAGATGATGCATTTTATATTGTAAATAAAAAGTACATGGATGAGCTAAGAGATTATCAAGGTTATATCAAGTAACGAAAGGAATATATATATGTCTAGAATTAGATTTCTTAATATAGAGATTGATAATTTATCTATGGATGAAAGTATAGATTATATAGATAAGTTGATAAAAAGAAAAAAAAATTCCTATGTAGTCACACCTAATGTTGACCATATAGTGAAATTGGAAAATGATAGTGAGTTTTTAGAGGTTTATAATAATGCAGATTTAGTATTAACAGATGGAATGCCGCTAGTTTGGATTTCAAAGTTTCTAAAGATACCAATAAAAGAAAAGGTATCTGGTTCAGATTTATTTCCTAAGGTATGCAAACTAGCAGATGAAAAAGGATATAGTATATTTTTGTTAGGTGCAGCAGAAGGGATAGCTATAAAAGCAGCAGAAAACTTAAAAAATAAATATAAGAATTTAAATATTGTAGGTACATTTTCACCAAGTTATGGATTTGAAAAAAGTAAAAGTGAAATTGAAGAAATAATTAAAAAAGTGAATGAAGCAAAGCCGGATATATTAGCAGTAGGATTAGGAGCTCCGAAGCAAGAAAAATTTATATACAAATATAAAAACAAATTAAATGTGCCTATATCCTTGGCTGTAGGTGCTAGTATAGATTTTGAGGCTGGGAATATTGAAAGGGCACCTAAATGGATGCAGAAAAGTGGATTAGAATGGTTCTATAGATTTTTAAAGGAGCCAAAGAGGATGTTTAAGAGATATTTTATTGATGATTTAAAGATAATAAAAGTTTTAATAAAATATAGGGGTGTAAAATAGTGAATATTTGTATAGATTTAACTAGCTTGTATGATAAACTCTCTGGAATAGAAAAATTTACAATGATGATATCAAAAAATATGATTCAGAATGATAATAAAAATAGGTATATACTAATTTTTTGGAATGAGATTCATGAAGAGTTTAATAATATAGTTAATAAAGAAAATGTAGAATATAAGATAATTAAATCAAAAAATAAGTTGGTGATGAGCCAAATAATTTTACCTTTACAGCTATATAAAATAAAAGCTGATAAGTATTTATTTATGGCATTTCCATCACCTATATTTTTTAGAAATAAAAATATTATTAACACAATACATGATATGACACCATGGTTATATCCAGAAACTATGTCCATAAAGGGATTAATATTATTTAAAACATTGATATTTAATGCAATTAAGATAAGTAAAAGTATTATAACGGTATCAAATTCATCTAAAAACGATATTTTAAAAACTTTTAAAAGCAATATTCAAATTGATGTTATATATAATGGCGTAGATGAAGTGTTTACAAAATTTGAATATAATGAAAATGTTAGTATTGATGTTAAACGTAAATATTCTCTACCTGAAGATTATATATTAGCCTTAGGTACATTAGAGCCACGAAAGAATTTTAAGTTATTATTAAAAGCTTTTGTTGAATTAAAGAGAGAAAATTTAATTAAAGATAAATTAGTTATTGTAGGCAGAAAAGGATGGAAATATGATGGAATTTTAAATGGGATTGAAAAAGATATATTAGAAGATATATTTTTTACCGGATTCGTAGAAACTAATGAACTACCATATATTTACAGGAGGGCTAGCTTATTTGTTCTTCCTTCTATATATGAAGGATTTGGTATCCCAGCAATAGAAGCTAGTTCAATGGAGTGTATAGTACTTACATCTGATATAGAAGTTTTTAAAGAAATTTTACAAGATAAAGTCGTTTATTTTAAATCTAATAATGTATTAGATTTAAAGAAGAAAATTCTTCAAATTAAAGAATTTGACGAAAGAGATAAAATGAAAGTTAAAATGGAATTGGTGGAAAATAGCAAAAAGTATAATTGGACAAATGAAGCATTAAAGTTATTAAACGTTATAGAGGAGAAAAGATGAACAATTATAAAGGAATAAAGATAAATGTATATAATTTTCTTATATGCTACTTACTAGTATGGGTAGTATTTCAAGATTTTTTTATTAGTATTTTTTATAATATAACTGGATTAGAATTTGTAAGTAAACTGTTGCTTTATTCTAAAGATATTATAATGATTATATTATTTTTAGATGCATCGTTGAAAATCTTATTAAATAAAACAAAAATAAGAAAATTTAAAACGATAGTTATATTTTCATATTCTTATTTGTTATTTGTTGGAATATATGTGCTGATAACTTTATTTAATATGAATATATCATTTCTATCTTTGTTTGCAACCTTGAGAGGAATTATTTTATTACCTGTTTTTATAATTATATCATTAGGAGTAGATGATTATAATGACTTGTTGAAATTTTTTACAAGTAAATATTTTATTTTTTTAATAATTATCGCAGCAATAGGAGTAGTAGATTTTTATTTTTCATCAAAAGATTTTTGGAGAGATGTTATTGGGATAGGAAAATATACTACAGATATAAAGCAACAAGGTAATAGATTAGTTGAAGGATTACCTGGTAATTTTTATGGGGATTATGGTAAAGGCTATTTTAGTCAGAAGAGATTAGTAAGTGTATGGGCAGTTCCATTAACAGCAGCATATGTATTGTGTATCCCTTTCATATATTATTTAATGTCTATTAAAGAGTTTTCAAGAAAATACATAAAAGAGATAATTTATTGTTTATTTTTATTTTTTTCTATATATTTAACTCATACAAGAGCGATAATTTTACCATGTATAGCAATTGTTTTATGCTTTATTGCATATAGATTTAGAAAATATGGATATAAATTTTTTGTGCCATTGGGAGGAATTATTTTAGTCTTTATAATGATTTTCTGGCAATCAATTTATTTGAAGATTTTTGATGGATCAACTCATGGTCACATTAATTCATTAATAACATCTATGAAACAAATAAATTTATTGGGCAGTGGCATTGGAACTTTTGGAGTATGGTCTAATATAAGCACTGAAAACTCTTATTTTACTATAATGGGCCAAATAGGAATTATTGGATTAATACTATATTTATCTATTTGGATTATTACTATAAAAAATATTATTTTTAAGATTATAAATACAAAAAAAATAAGTAATTTAGAAATTACTGTAATAGTATTAAGTTTAATATACTCACTCACTGGAGTTATTTCTGAACAAATATTTGCTTTCACAACAATTATTCCATATTATTTACTTTTAGGGATAATTAATAATAAATGTTTAATGGAGGAGTAATGAAAAAAATATTATATATAGCTGATGTATTTCCTTACCCTACTATAAGTGGTGGAAAAATAAGAACATATAATTTGCTGAAAATTGTTTCTCAAAACAATAAGGTTGACTTTCTTTGCTTAAATGATGAAAAAGTTGCTGATAAAGATTTACAACATATTAAAAATATGTGTAATTCAGTGAATATTTTTTATCTTGAAAATGTAAGTAAAATAAAAAGATTAATAAATTTTATTACATTAAATTCAGATAAGCTGTTTTTGAATTATAAAAAAGAACTTGATGATAAAATAGGAATAATGTTAGAAGAAAATGATTATGATGTTATTTTTGTAGATTCATTATTCTTATACAGATATATAAAAAATAAGAATATTAAAAGAGGCAAGTGTAAAATAATATTAGATATTCATAATGTTGAAAATGAAATATTATTTAGGACTATGAAAGAAACAAAAAATCCAATTGTAAAAATATATTCTCTAATTGAACATTTTAATATAAAAAAAATTGAAAGATATAGTATAGAGGATAGCGATATAAGTATAGTTGTATCTAAAAGAGATAGGGATAAATACTTAAATGAAATAAATGTTGATGATAGTAAAGTTTGTGTAGTTGAAAATGGTTTTGATTCTAATGTAACAAAAAGTGAAGTGAAAAGTGATGATAGTGAAAATTATTTATTGTTTGTGGGATCACTGTGGTATAGACCTAATTATGATGGCTTATATTGGTTTATAGATAATGTTTGGGATGATATTTTAATAAAATATCCAAATTTAAAGTTAAAAGTAATAGGAAAATATAGAAATGAAGATAAAAAAATAGATAAAAAAAATGTTGAGTATTTAGGATTTGTAGATGATTTATCTATATATTATAATAATGCTATTTGTTCAATAGTCCCTTTATTTATTGGAAGTGGAACTAGACTTAAGATATTGGAAGCTTTTTCATATAAATGTCCTGTAATATCTACAGATGTTGGGTGCGAAGGATTAGATGTGACTGATGGTGAAAATATAATTATTTCAAATGATAAAGATAGTTTTATAGAAGCAATCGAAGTATTAATAAACAAAGAGAATAAAGAGAGAATAATAAATAATGCTTATAGCTTAATTAAGAAAAAATATGATTGGAATGTAATAAAAGAAAAAGTAGAAAAAATCTTAACAGATTGTTAGGGAGGATATATGAAAGCTAAGGTAGGAATAGTACTATTAAATTATAATTCTTATGAAGATACTATTGACTGTATTAATAGCTTAAGTAATATAAATTATGACAACTATTGTATGGTAATTATAGATAACTGTTCAACTGATGACTCCTTCGTAAAATTAAAGAAAATAAATTCTGATAAAATTTATATGATTAAAAGTGAATTTAATGGTGGATGGAGCAGTGGAAATAATTTAGGTATTAAGAAGTGTTTAGAATTAAATTGTGAATATATTCTTTTGCTTAATAATGATACACTAGTTGAGAAAAATTTTTTAGAAATATTAATTGATTTTTATGAAAACAATGAAACTTGTGGAATAGTTGCTCCTAAGATTATGTATAACTCCAATAGAAAAATGATATGGTTTGCTGGTGGAAGTATTAATTTCCATAAGTTTTTGGCGGATAATATTGGTAATAAGGAACTTGATGGGGATGAATTTTCTAATATTCATGAAAGTGAGTATATTACAGGATGTGCTATGCTGATAAATAAAAAAATTATAAATGATTGTGGATATTTACCAGAAGAATATTTTATGTATTTAGAAGATGTTGATTATTCGTTACAAGTAAAAAAACATGGATATAAATTATATGTTCAACCAAAATCAATTATATATCATAAAGTTAGTGCATCCACTGGGGGAGAAGACTCACCTTTTACTATAAAATGGATGACGAGAAATAGATGGTTATTTTTTAAGAAATATAAAAACTTAAGTATTAGAAGCACTATTTTATCTGCGATACATATATTTTTATCTAATTTAAAAAATATATTAAATTATGTTATTAATTTTGATATCAAGAGACTAAATGCAATGCTAAGTGGAATATTTGAAGGAATGAGATTATTGTTTAAATCATAGTATTTTTAGGAGGTTTTAAGGATGAAAGGGATAATTTTAGCAGGGGGATCGGGAACAAGACTATATCCAGTGACAAAGGCAATGTCAAAACAAATGGTTCCAATTTATGATAAGCCTATGATTTATTATCCGATGTCTGTGCTTATGTTGGCTGGCATAAGAGAGATATTAATCATATCTACACCAAGAGATATAGTTAATTTTAAAGAGTTATTTAATGATGGGTCAG
>ERZ857998.1185-NODE-1185-length-31441-cov-11.064933_pt1 | contig 31441 bp, 23 predicted proteins | sample MGYA00519954_ERZ857998 | MGnify/ENA primary metagenome ERZ857998 (study PRJEB31778, sample SAMEA3449424) | human gut metagenome | biome: human gut; feature: human-associated habitat; material: faeces | place: United Kingdom | collected 2010/2012 ...
CCAAGGGGAGAGGCAAGATGTATTCCCGGGTACTTCTCCCCTTCGGGCACTCGCTACGCTCGGCCACCTCTCCCAAGGGGAGAGGCAAGATGTATTCCCGGGTACTTCTCCCCTTCGGGCACTCGCTGCGCTCGGCCACCTCTCCCAAGGGGAGAGGCAAGGGATGCTCGCACGGTACACCGAAAGGTGTATAGAAGTGCGCTTTTATCAGTTCGGCTTTTCGTCTCGCTCGGTTTACGCCTGCGGTGCATCCGCAGTGCTTTCGACGGCAGCAGCTGTCTTTTTCTTTTTTCCGAGATTTTCAGCCGAAATTTCACCTGCTTTTGCAAGCGCAAGCTTTGTCAGCACGGGGCCCGCAAGTTCATAAACAAGTGTTGCAAACAGTGCAACCGTCACAACCTGCGCGGAAAGCGTTTGCGGAAGGTCGCTTGCGGCAACCATCTGCGCCATGCCGATTGCAACACCTGCCTGCGGAAGCAGCGTAACGCCGAGGTATTTGCGCACCTTTGGATCGGCATGGGACATTGCCGCTCCGGTGAACGCGCCGAAATACTTGCCGGCGGAACGTGCAATGATATAGATAACGCCCGGAATCCCGACCGTCAGCAGGATTGAAAAATCAAGCTCCGCACCCGAAAGCACGAAGAAAAGCATGAATAATGCAGGCGTCCAGCCCTCGCAAAGCTCCATCGCAATGACAGAGTCGCTGCGCATGTTTGCAAACACCGCGCCAAGCATCATGCAGGTCAGCAGTGAAGAAAGCTCCCACATTTCCGAAAGTGCAACGCAGGCAAAAACCGCCGCAAGCATCAGGCAGAGACGGTTTGCTTTGGACTTGAAAAAGCGCATTGCAAACGCAAGCACGGCACCCATAACGCCGCCCGTAAGCAGGGAAAGGCCGATCTCGCGCAGCGGATCAAGCACGATTGCCTGAACCGTCAGCGCATCGCCGGAGGCAAATGCCTGTGCAAGTGCAAAGCAGAGGGAGAAGATCATCAGGCCGACCGCATCATCAAACGCCGTAACGGGCAGGAGCGTGTCCGTAACGGGGCCCTTTGCCTTGTATTGGCGAACAACAAGCAGTGTTGCGGCAGGTGCGGTTGCAGCCGCAATTGCACCGAGAAGCAGCGCACGGGGAACGCGGTATTCACCCGGCACAAGCAAAAGCGCAAGCAGCACGAGCAGCACGGTCATAACAGCCTGCACAACGGTGATAACGACAATCTTGCCGCCGAGCTTTTTCAACAATGACAGCTTAAATTCGCCGCCGATCGAAAAAGCAATGAAACCCAATGCGGTGGTTGTGATAATCTTTGCGCTTTTGATATCAACGTTTGTGACAAGTTTCAGCACAAAGGGACCTATCAGAATGCCTGCAATAAGGTAGCCCGTGACATTGGGCAGGTTGAGCAGCTTCATAAGGCGGGACAGGGCAAGGCCGCCCGCCATTGCGATTGCAAGAATCAGCAGAATTTTCATGTTGTTTTTCCTTTCAGTTCGAGTTCCGCCTTTTATCCGGCGGTGCGAATTTTCGACAAATTTCGCGCACACCGGCGCGGTGGAACATGCGCCGCTTTTCTGCCGCGCACCAATGAACACGCTGTCGGTATCTTTCAGCGCGCTTATTCTTCGGAATGCCGCCGAACGGCGGTTTCCGTTTTATATTTACTTAAGTCGGTTTTCGATTATCGTTCCGCGTGCGTTATTCCGCATCGATTCCTTCGAACGAAAGCACGGGCAGCGTGAACATGACGCCTTTTTTGCCCAATCCGTGCGTGTTGCGGCGGATAACGCGCTTTGCATGCTCAAGTTGATCATCGTTCAGCAGCAAAAACGCAGTGTGACTGGATTCAAAATCATGGCTCATGATTTTGCTGACTCGACCGAAAATCGGCGGTGCGTCAACGTTGCTGTTCAGCAATGCGTGTTTAAGGCTTGTGGACTGAAAAACGATGCCGTTCATTCCGTGCGCGCGAAGCCCTTCAAGCGTTGCAAGAAATTCATCGCAATCGTCGATCGTGATAACAAGAAGCTGCATGGATTAACCCTCCTTCTCCAGACTCTTTTTTATATGCAATGATTATAGAACCGATTCGGGGAAAAGTCAAGGGCATGCAAAAGACCCGCACGCCCTTTTAAGCAAATTAAGTATAAAGCAAATTAAAAAAGCCCTTGCAAAACAAGGACTTTTTGTTGGTACACCTTCAGGGGCTCGAACCCTGGACACCCTGATTAAGAGTCAGGTGCTCTACCAGCTGAGCTAAAGGTGCATTCACTCTTTCAAGTGCATATCACATTATACTCGGATTTTGTACAAAGTCAAGACCGTTTTGGACAGGATTGAAGATATATTTTTAGGACAATCTCCCTGCAAACATCTGAGGCACTGTTTGCAGGGAGATCAATCAACCGCTTGATCCTTCTATATCAACGAAGTGTAGTTTTAATTCGCTGTCCCTATGGTTACGCAGTCTGGTACCTATAGTATCGAAGAACCAATTTCGTTCTGTGGTAATACGGACATTTCTTTATCGTATGTTTGAAAACGCCTGCATTACCCCATTTTGACATAAGCATGTACTTTCCGCTCACGTAAACAATCGCAGAATGAGTCAGCTCATTTTTATGGGAAAATGTTACCCTGTTCCAATTGCTAACCCCTTGGGGGAGTTTTTTCCATCCCTTTTTTTGCGTTGCTATAAGTTGTGCGGAATTCACAAACAGTGTCGGATCATCTATCCAATAGATGTTGTCGCTATGGATATTATACCACGCATATGAATGGCAATTGTATTTTACGGATGCTGCTCTGGCAATTTCGGCTTTATATTTTTTCTTAAGCGAATTATCCATCCTTGTTTTTTGACTTGGTGTATACTCGCCTGAAATCCATTTCTCTGCCAAAGTTCCGTTTTCCAGTACCACCCATTCGACCGTGGGCGCAAGCGACTGATTGTTCAGTGCTTCTGCCACCTCTTCATCGGTACAGCCTCCAATACAGAGAATGCATGACAATACTGTCAAGAAAGCAATAACGTAAGCTACGCCACTTCTGACTTTCGCATTCATCAGTTGCTTCCTCCCCCAATCACAAGCCGTACCCTTGCAGCCATTGCTCCGAGATCCGCATTGCTTATTTTGCTCGGGACAAGAACGCCGGTTTCGGCAAAAGTTCTTGCGCCGTCGGAACCGTTGACAATGCGCGCAAATTCCGAATCCGCCCGCATAAGGCTCTTCACGCCGAGATAAAGCGTCTGGGTGATGCCGTATTCGTCGTTCCGTGCGTTCATTATCTGCGTTGCCTTGTTGTAGCATTCGGCCGCAAGCTCGCGGCACTGTTCATCGGTGAGCTTTGCAAGAATTTCCGGCTGTGCAAGCATTGTTTCAAGATAGTCCAACCTCAGGCAGGCCGATCTGTCGAGTTGGCTCTGATCGTTGAGCTTGTATGCCTTGTAGAGATTGACAAGAACCGTTCCCGCATCCTCGCGCGCGGCAAGCAGCCGAAGTCCGTCATAATCCTGTTTGACAACGTCGAATCCTTCCAGCATTGATTCGTAAACGAACATATCATCAAACAGGTTATAGTTCATGCAGTACAGCACAAGCTCCGCCGTTGTTGCATTCCGCGCGGTTTCCGGCAATTGGGAAACCTCCCGCATTTCTTCCGCATCTTCAAGCAGATCCCACTCCTCGGGCGTGTCGTAAGGGTTGATAACGCTTTTATACACGTTTCCGTCCTTTACGGGCAGGAAGCCTTCGGGTGCGGTGAACCAGTCGGAAAGAGCGGGATCGTCGTCGGAATCCTCAAATTCGTCGCTTTCACGCAGCCGTGCCACACGCTCGGCATATTCGTTGAACGCCTTGCGGATGCGCCTGCCGTCCTCCGCACGCACTGCACGCGAAGCAACTCCCACAACCGCCGCCGCAAGAATTGCGACACAAACAACGATGCCAATAATCTTTACGCTTTTTTTCATGGTTTTCCTCCGAAAGGAATGTACTCGGCCTCAGTCGGCAATAAGTATTGTATCATTTCTAATTGACGTTGTCAATTAGAAATCAGCAATTAGAAATTAGCAATGTACATCATTCTTCACTCTCCGCTCTCCACTCTCTTAATCAAAACCCCTCCACCGCTCTGCGGTCCCCCTCCCCTTGCAGGGGAGGCAACCGAGTGCCTTCAGCTCCGCTCTCCACGCTCCGCTTTTAACTCTCCACACTCCGCTTTTAACTCTCCACACTCCGCTTTTAACTCTCCAAACTCCGCTCTTAACTTTCCACACTCCGCTCTTAACTTTCCACACTCCGCTCTTAACTTTCCACACTCCGCTCTCCGCTCCTGATTTCTCATTTCTCCTACCTATATAAATGTACCTTTAAATGCGCCTTTCGGGCTTGCCGAACTCCTTAAAATATGGTATAATAGAATGAAGGTAATAATGCCGCATAATGCGGCAGGGCGGAGGCTTTGCGTGTACATCACCGCCGTAAGACTTTATTGTTTCAGAAGTTATACGGAGCTGCGGTTTGAGCCTGCAAAGGGGCTTAACGTCATTGTGGGCGCAAATGCGGCGGGCAAGACGAACATTCTGGAATCCGTTTTCCTTGCTGCGTTGGGCAGGAGCCACCGAACGCGCCGCGATGCGGAACTTATCAACTCCCTTTCCGACAAGGCATATGCGGGCATTGAGCTTGTGAGTGCAACGGGGAAGCACAGCATTGAACTCAAGCTGTTTTCCGGCGCACCGAAACAGGTTTTTATCGACGGGCAGCGCATCAGACGCATGGGCGAACTTATGGGCGTTCTGAACGCCGTAATGTTTTCACCCGAGGATCTCTCCCTCGTCAAGGACTCTCCCGAAACCCGCCGCCGCTTTATGGACATGGAGCTTTGCCAGCTTCGACCTGCATATTTTTACCGTTTGCAGCAATATAATGCTGCCCTCAAGCAGCGCACCGCGCTTTTGAAAACAAGTTTTCCGTTCGAACCGAACATTGAACTTCTCGACATGTGGGACGATAAGCTTGCGGAGCTCGGCGGTTCGGTCATGCTGCTTCGGCGCGATTTTCTTGACAGGCTCAGCACCGCTGCGCGGGATCTGAACCGCAGCATCACGGGCAACTCCTCTGTCGGGCATGAACCGGAAGAGCTTTTTACCTACTACAAACCCTCCGTTCCCTTCGAGGGCGACGGCGCGCGCGCCGCACTCGGGGATGCACTCTGCAAGGCACGGGCGGAGGATATCCGCCGCGGCTGCACAACCAAGGGGCCGCACCGGGACGACATCGGCATTCTGCTCAACGGGCGCGACGTCCGCGTTTTCGGTTCCCAGGGGCAGCAGCGCACGGCAGCGTTGAGCCTTAAACTGAGCGAGCTTGCGCTTATGCGCCGCATTCGGGGCGAGGCGCCGGTTCTGCTTTTGGACGATGTTCTGAGCGAACTGGACGGCGACAGGCAGCGAGAGCTGCTTTCAAGCGCATTTGATTGCCAATGCTTTTTAACCTCCACAACTCTCGACGGCCTTGAACAGGTGCCGAACATGACGGTGTTTGAATGCAGCGGCGGCAAACTCAAAAAAATTCTGTCAGCAGAAAATTGATTCTGTGTTGATTTAACATTGTATAAATAAACGCCGTTTTGTGGTTGTTTTAAATCATACGGTCGGCGTTCTCCCCAAAACAGCCCGACATAAAAATCCCGGCGGACGGGGCTCCGCCGGCGGCGGTTTTTCAAAAATGCCGCGGGTTTTACTCTGAAAGGAAATAATTTTAAAAATGGAAACGACTTATAACGCTTCGCAAATACAGGTGCTTGAAGGATTGGAGGCCGTTCGCCGCCGCCCGGGCATGTATATCGGTTCAACCGATTCAAGAGGCCTGCACCACCTTGTTTATGAAATCGTCGATAACTCCATCGATGAAGCAATGGCGGGATTCTGCACTCATATTTATGTTACCATTCATGCGGACAACTCCATTACCGTTGTTGACAACGGCAGGGGCATTCCCGTTGACATTCATCCCAAAACCGGCAAATCCGCGCTTGAAGTCGCACTTACAATGCTTCATGCGGGCGGCAAATTCGGCGGCAGCGGCTATAAGGTCTCCGGCGGCCTTCACGGCGTCGGTCTTTCCGTTGTTAACGCATTGAGCACGGAACTTACCGCCGAGGTGCGTCGGGACGGGCATATTTACCGGCAGATCTGCCGCCGCGGCATAAAGGTCACGGAGGTTGAAATCGTGGGCAACTGCGGAGCGGACGAGCACGGCACAACGATTCATTTTGTTCCCGACGAAGAAATTTTTGACGAAGTGAACTATGAATACGATATCCTTGTTCGACGGCTGCGCGAGCTTGCGTTCCTAAACGGCGGCGTGCGCATCATCGTGACGGATGAACGCTGCGACCCGCCCGTGCAGGACAGCTTCCATTACGAAGGCGGGGTTGTTGAATACGTTCGCTATATCAACAAAAACAAAGAAGTTCTGCACCCCGACCCGATTTATTTTTCCGCTGTAAAGAACGATAATCCGCTTGAAACGGCAAGCGTTGAAGTTGCGCTGCAATACAACGACGGCTACAGCGAAAATGTTTTTACCTATGCCAACAACATCAACACCATCGAGGGCGGCAGCCACCTTGCGGGTTTCCGTGCGGCAATGACAAGGGTCATCAACGACTACGCCCGAAAGTTTAAAATCCTTAAAGACAGCGACCAGAACCTGACCGGAGACGACATCCGCGAAGGTTTGAGCGCTATCATCAGCGTTAAGCTGACAGAGCCGCAGTTTGAAGGGCAGACAAAAACAAAACTCGGCAATGCCTACATAAGAACCCTTGTTGACAACGCCGTGACGGCCGGCATGACGACCTATCTTGAAGAGAACCCGGCGCAGGCAAAGCTTATTCTCGACAAATGCCTCAGTGCAAGCCGTGCAAGGGAAGCGGCGCGCAAGGCACGCGAGCTGACCAGACGCAAGTCCGTTTTGGATTCCGCCGCACTGCCCGGCAAACTTGCGGACTGCTCCGAAAAAGATCCTTCAAAATGTGAACTGTTCATCGTTGAGGGAGACTCCGCAGGCGGTTCCGCCAAGGAAGGACGCGACAGGCATTTTCAGGCCATCCTTCCGCTGCGCGGAAAGATTCTGAACGTTGAAAAAACCCGTTTGGACAAAATTCTCGGCAATGCGGAAATCAAATGCATGATAACCGCGTTCGGTGCGGGCATGGATGCGGATTTTGACGAAACCAAGCTCCGCTATCACAAAATCATCTGCATGACCGATGCCGATGTTGACGGAAGCCATATTCGCACGCTGCTGCTGACGTTCTTCTATCGGCACATGCGGCCGATGATAGAGCGCGGCTATGTTTACATTGCCCAGCCTCCTCTCTATCTCATCAAAAAGGGCAATACGGAACGCTATGTCTATTCGGACGAAGAGCTGAACAAAACTCTTGACGAAATCGGCAGGGATAAAATCTACATTCAACGCTACAAAGGTTTGGGCGAAATGAACCCCGAACAGCTTTGGGACACGACAATGGATCCCGCGAACCGCATTATGCTTCGCGTCACAATGGACGATGCAATGCTTGCGGACGAAACTTTCACCCTTTTGATGGGCGACAGGGTTGAACCGCGCCGCGAATTTATTGAGCAAAACAGCAAGCTCGTTGCCGACCTTGACGTTTGATTCGGAAACGTTTCAATTTTCAAACGGCAGATTAAGAGCTTTGAGCTCTGTAATCCGAAATTATTAACACGATTCAATGACTTGACGACCGACGAAAGGTGCGATGCACCGACTGCGGCAGGCTCCGCACCTTTCATGCAGGAGAAATAATGGACGAAAACAAAAAAAGACCCAATCTTGAAATGCTCGGAACAAACGAGCTGCCGACCGATGTTGAAGGCGGCAGGATATTGCCCATAAACCTTGTGGGTGAAATGAAGCGCAGCTTTATATCATACGCAATGGCTGTTATCATCAGCCGTGCGCTTCCCGATGTGCGCGACGGGCTGAAACCCGTTCACAGGCGCATTCTTTACGCAATGGACGAGCTGAGTATGCAGCCCGACAAGCCCTTCAGAAAGAGTGCGCGCCTTGTCGGCGACGTTCTCGGCAAATACCATCCGCACGGCGATACGGCGGTTTACGATGCAATGGTGCGCCTTGCCCAGCCCTTCTCGACCCGTTATCCCCTTGTTGAAGGTCACGGCAATTTCGGCAGCGTTGACGGCGACCCCGCCGCTGCAATGCGTTATACCGAAGCGCGCATGAGCAGACTTACTCTCGAAATGCTCCGCGATCTTGACAAGAACACGGTTGATTTTTACCCGAATTTTGACGAAACGCTGATGCAGCCCGCGGTATTGCCCGCAAGATACCCGAACCTTCTTGTGAACGGCTCAAACGGCATTGCTGTCGGCATGGCAACAAACATTCCGCCGCATAATCTCGGCGAGGCTGTCGATGCCTGTGCCGCAATGATTGACAATCCCGATATCACGATCGACGAGCTGATGAACTATATCCCAGGTCCGGACTTTCCGACCGGCGGCGTCATCATGGGCGATGTCGGCATTCGCCATGCCTATTTTACAGGCAGGGGAAAGATCCTTGTTCGCGCAAAGAGCGAGATCGAGCAATACAAGGCCGATCGTTCACGAATCATCGTCACGGAAATTCCGTATCAGGTCAACAAAGCAAAGCTTGTTGAAAAAATTGCAGAGCTTGTTCACGAGAAGCGCGTGGACGGCATTTCCGACCTTCGCGACGAAAGCTCCCGCGCGGGAATGCGCATTGTTATCGAGCTTAAAAAGGATGTCAATGCAAACGTTGTGCTGAACAATCTGTATAAGCACACTCAGCTTCAGGATACTTTCGGCGTTATCATGATCGCGCTTGTGAACGGCGAACCCAAGGTGCTCAACCTTCGCGAAATGCTTTATCACTACATTGCGCATCAAAAGGATGTTGTCACCCGCCGCACGCAGTTTGACCTTGACAAAGCACGCGAAAGGCTGCACATCTTGGAAGGCCTTATGATCGCACTCGACAATATTGACGAAGTCATTGCCATCATCAAAGCCAGTGCAAACGGCGCAGAAGCAAAGGAAAGGCTGATTGCGCGTTTCGGTTTCAGCGAACGGCAGGCGCAGGCGATACTTGACATGCGGCTGCAAAGGTTGACGGGGCTTGAGCGCGAAAAGTTGGAAGCCGAGTACGGCGAGCTTAAGCGCACGGTTGAATACCTTGCTTCCCTGCTTGCGGACGAAGGCAAACTTATGGGCGTTGTTAAAGATGAAATGCTCGAGATTCGGCGCCGCTTTGCCGATCCGCGCCGCACCGAAATCACAAAGATCGTTGAAGACATCGATATGGATGACATCATCCAGGAAGAAGACATGGTTGTTACCTGCACCCATCACGGCTACATCAAGCGCATTGCGGAAGCAACCTACCGCACGCAGCGCAGAGGCGGCGTCGGCATCAGTGCGGGAGCAACCCGTGAAGAGGATTTCCTTGAGGATATTTTCGTCACAAGCACTCATTCCTATATCATGTTCTTCACAAACAAGGGCCGCGCTTTCCGCATTAAATGCTATTCCATTCCGGAGGCAAGCCGCACCGCAAAGGGCACGCCCATAGTCAACCTGCTGCAATTGCAGACGGGCGAGTTCGTTACCGCCGCATTCCCCATCGGCAGGCAGACCGAGGGCGGCTATCTCGTTCTTTGCACACGGCAGGGTGTTATCAAAAAAACCCCGCTCTCCGATTTTTCAAACATTCGCAAGGGCGGCTTGATTGCTCAAAACCTCCGCGAGGGTGACGAGCTTATCAGCGTTGCGCTCTCCGCAGGCGATGATGAGTTCATTATCGGCACACGGGACGGAATGAGCATCCGTTTCAGCGAGCAGGATGTTCGCTCAATGGGCAGAAATGCCTCCGGCGTTCGCGCCATCAAACTCTCCGAGGGCGACTGCGTTGTTGATATGTCCATGGTCAAACCCGGCAGCTGCGTCATTGCCATCACCGAAAACGGCATGGGCAAGCGCACGGAAGAGGACGCCTACCGCGTTCAGGGCCGCGCCGGCAAGGGCATTATTGCAATGAATATCACCGAAAAAACCGGCAAGCTTGTTTGCCTCAAAGTTTCCGAGGGCAATGAGGATCTGATGCTTATCCGTGATGACGGCGTTGTCATTCGCGTTCCCGTCGATACGATTTCCGTCATTTCCCGCAATACGCAGGGCGTTCGACTGATGAAAATCGACGAGGGACACAGGGTTGCAAGCGTTGCGCTTGCGCCGCATAACGATGACGAACCGCAGAAAGGCGGGGAAGAGTCCGACGGCGAAATCTCAAATGCAAATGAAAATGCAGACTCCGCCGAAACAGCACCCTCCGATGCTCCGGAAATCCCCGACGCAACGGAACCCCCCGATGCTCCGGAAACCCCCGATACAACGGAAAACCTCTGATAACCCCAGCCGCCGAACCTGCCGCGCGGACTGAAGTTCTCCGCTCTGCCGCAGTGTTTCGGCAAGCAACCGATTTCTTCAAAAACAAACACGGGAAGTCTTCCGTAACGGACAGTGCTTCCCGTGTTTTCTGTTGATTTCGACATTGCCTTCCGCGCTCGGCAGCAACCGTTGAATAATCGAATGTAACTGCTGCATATGCCGAATTGCCTGTTTTGTCAAACAAAATTGAGAACCGCAGACATTTCACAACTCTCCTGTTGCTTTCGTTTTCCGATGTTGCCGAACAATCAGTCTCACCGTACATGACGGCGGGCAAAACGCTGACACCATAATCAGCATACCGAGGGCAAACACTATCAGCCCCAATATAACTTTCGTTCCGTTGCTCATGTTTTCACCTCCATTCTTACGATGTTTTGTGTTTCCCGCAGGTGAGGGGAAAACTTGACCGTTGTTCAGTCAACAAAAAAATATCCTCCTTCGGATAGCCTTTGTACTCGATGACGAGGGAGGACATTTGTTTATCTTAGTGATAATGTTAGGGGTTAAGTTAAAACACGATCTCGTGGCGATCGCGGGCGAGATCAACCTGTTAATCAAGCTGTATATGAGCTATCACTTTTGAATCAAACTGCTCAATGAAGTCATTGGGTGTTCCTTCGAACAGAGTGACTTCCGGCGGATTTGTTTCAGCATCATGACCTATCCAGATGTAGTTCGGCATCTTGTCAGGGCTATCAAAAGTATCCCGGAGGAAATTTTCAATATTACGACGCCAATCATATCCGTGCGACGATATTCTGAAGTAGATTGAGTTTGTTCCGTCCGGGTTCAGCTTGCCCCCTGCACGAATGCGGAGAAAATTCTCGTTTATGAATCGAGCTATATCCCGAGCGTATTGTAACTCATTTATATCTATGCAGTTACGCAGATTATCTTCGTCGCCCATCCAGGCATAGATATCTTCTATGAGTTGACGAGTTTTTGAATCGACTTGATAACTGTCGCTATACATTATGGAATTAACTGTCTCGTTCATATCAGCATCTTCGTCATATCCATCTTCATCGATTAAAGCAGCAATCCGAGCATAAAGCCACATCTCAATCTCGTCTGAAAGAAAGCCATTTGCGATTAGCCAGTCTACAGGACGTTCTATCTCGTCATACTCAGTTTCCTCTGTTCCGGGATTCGGATGATATCTATTATCTATACATGGATACAGTGTTCCGTTGCGATGAAGCATCACGCAGTCTCCGGTCACATATGCTCCATTTTTTGAAAGATATATTTTCATTCAGTTACCTCATTTGTAGAATCTTGTTGTAGTTCCAATGAATTAGCGTCTCTGTCGCGTTCGCTAATTCATCGTATCCGGATAGTATGATTTTCAATTCGGAGCACCCCCGCAGGTGCGGGGAAAACATTGCTATCATACCGCCGATAACGGCAACCAAAGGATCACCCCCGCAGGTGCGGGGAAAACCATATACCCTTTTACAACTTGCATCAATTTCAGGGATCACCCCCGCGGATGCGGGGAAAACCGGCAGCGTAAAACTTTCCGTTCCTGTCCAGCGGGATCACCCCCGCGGATGCGGGGAAAACTACAGGCAGGCATTGATCTTTTGATTGCACTTGGGATCACCCCCGCGGATGCGGGGAAAACATAATGCAAACACCGATAAAAAGGAAAGATTAGGGATCACCCCCGCGGATGCGGGGAAAACGCCGGAATCGCTATTTTCGATGGTGCGCCTGCAGGATCACCCCCGCGGATGCGGGGAAAACTCGGCGGCTAAACACCTAACCTCGGCAGGTACAGGATCACCCCCGCGGATGCGGGGAAAACGCTGCGGGCTTTACAAAGTACTTTACCGCTTCCGGATCACCCCCGCGGATGCGGGGAAAACAGATATACAACGAGCAGCAGGTAGTATAATCCGGGATCACCCCCGCGGATGCGGGGAAAACGCATACTTTCGAAGTGATGAGGACGCCGAAAGGGGATCACCCCCGCGGATGCGGGGAAAACTTACAATCCATGTCAGATACCTCCAAACAGTAGGGATCACCCCCGCGGATGCGGGGAAAACTGCAAAAAAACGAGTACGGCGACGATATACTCGGGATCACCCCCGCGGATGCGGGGAAAACTGTATATCCCGCAGTATCGGCACGGTACAGGTGGGATCACCCCCGCGGATGCGGGGAAAACTATTACACCGTTCGCAGTCGCCAAACGTGCTGAGGATCACCCCCGCGGATGCGGGGAAAACGGAGATAGTACGTCCTTGACGGACGTGCAAAAGCGGATCACCCCCGCGGATGCGGGGAAAACCGTGAAGAGCTTGTACGGCAGCCGCTGAAATACGGATCACCCCCGCGGATGCGGGGAAAACTACAACGGCTACTGCCACACTTACAATTGTACAGGATCACCCCCGCGGATGCGGGGAAAACAACACTTGACATTATCGGAAGAATGCTGTATAAGGATCACCCCCGCAGGTGCGGGGAAAACCTACACATACCCGCCGCGACCGTAAAGGAGAAAGGATCACCCCCGCAGGTGCGGGGAAAACGAGCACAAACGCCGCCGGGAAAATCGTCGTTGGGATCACCCCCGCAGGTGCGGGGAAAACGCGGACTGCAACGGCTTCACTTTTCGCCGAAACGGATCACCCCCGCAGGTGCGGGGAAAACTTTTTCTTTGTTTTCCTTCTTTTGCCGATACCGGGATCACCCCCGCAGGTGCGGGGAAAACTACGCGCTGATTGACTTCCGCATATTCCTTGCCGGATCACCCCCGCAGGTGCGGGGAAAACCTATACTGTTTGCGACAGGCGGGTCGTGCATGGGGATCACCCCCGCAGGTGCGGGGAAAACATCGCAGCAATGCTCAGAAAGCGGTAAAATATAGGATCACCCCCGCAGGTGCGGGGAAAACAATGCTTTACATTATTGCGCAAATACTGTATAAGGATCACCCCCGCAGGTGCGGGGAAAACAAGTCGCATGGGCGAGAAAGATCCGCGCGGGTGGGATCACCCCCGCAGGTGCGGGGAAAACTTTGGGCAACAGCCCCCGTTGCCGCTTGCATGAGGATCACCCCCGCAGGTGCGGGGAAAACTTCCGCAACCTCCTTTGCAATACGAGGGACTTGGGATCACCCCCGCAGGTGCGGGGAAAACGTACTCAGCCTGCAATTTCCGAAACCGCCTCCCTGGATCACCCCCGCGGATGCGGGGAAAACTATGAGCAGCTCGTCGGCGGCGGCGAAACGCTGGGATCACCCCCGCGGATGCGGGGAAAACGCTGCTTGCATTGGTTGGTATTTTGTGGTATCAGGATCACCCCCGCGGATGCGGGGAAAACAAGTGCGACTTGATGATATATTCGAAAAAATCAGGATCACCCCCGCGGATGCGGGGAAAACAAGGCAGGGAAGCGGCGAAAAAGCTCCCGGGCAGGATCACCCCCGCGGATGCGGGGAAAACCATTTTTGAGTCCAGACAAGCGGCGGCTGAATAGGATCACCCCCGCGGATGCGGGGAAAACTTGGAAGTTCTTTTTTCACAGCCCCGAATTGTAGGATCACCCCCGCGGATGCGGGGAAAACTTCCGTTTGCATCATATGTAATATTTTTGCATGGGATCACCCCCGCGGATGCGGGGAAAACCTAAAGGTTGCGTTGTGCGGGCCAGTGCAAACAGGATCACCCCCGCGGATGCGGGGAAAACCCCGATGCGATATACAGAAAGGCGAAAAAACAGGGATCACCCCCGCGGATGCGGGGAAAACCCTAACTGCTTGATTTTCCTTATCTTTTTTGACAAATCACCCCCGCGGATGCGGGGAAAACCCGTTGTACCCATCAAATAATGGGCAGGTACTGGGATCACCCCCGCGGATGCGGGGAAAACGCGACCTCGGCATGTCGTTAAACTGCCGTTTTGGGATCACCCCCGCGGATGCGGGGAAAACTATTCTTTCTGTCGATGTTGCCGCTACAATGTAGGATCACCCCCGCGGATGCGGGGAAAACTTGCCGTTAAACGTCAACTGATACGTTGCGTAAGGATCACCCCCGCGGATGCGGGGAAAACCTGGGACAGTTCCGACTTGATACCAGTATATTAGGGTCACCCCCGCGGATGCGGGGAAAACGCAGCCAAAGTATTTCAGCGGCTGCCGTACAAGGGATCACCCCCGCGGATGCGGGGAAAACAACAACCGAAAACGTATCTTTCGTATATCAGCCGGATCACCCCCGCAGGTGCGGGGAAAACCTGTATCGGAGTTTATAGCAACGCCGTTATTACGGATCACCCCCGCAGGTGCGGGGAAAACGCGGACAATCGCATAATCCTGCCCAAGCTTGAGGATCACCCCCGCAGGTGCGGGGAAAACCATTTTGTCCGTCAATGCCGTTGCTACGATGTAGGATCACCCCCGCAGGTGCGGGGAAAACCTATACTGTAAAGCGAAAGGCGTGCGGCATGAAGGATCACCCCCGCAGGTGCGGGGAAAACCTTTTTGTTCCTGACGGACAGGAGATAGCGGATGGATCACCCCCGCAGGTGCGGGGAAAACGCTTTTTGACGCTTTTTATGCTTTTTATGTGCGGGATCACCCCCGCAGGTGCGGGGAAAACTTGGATTGCTAAAAAAATCAAGCTCGGTCAAGAGGATCACCCCCGCAGGTGCGGGGAAAACCGGTTGTACCGGCTGATATAAGCACAAAGTCTAGGATCACCCCCGCAGGTGCGGGGAAAACCCTCCGGCATAACAGGAGTGACAACACTAAAAAGGATCACCCCCGCAGGTGCGGGGAAAACCAATCCTCCGATTCGGCGGACGCAAGACGCCCAGGATCACCCCCGCAGGTGCGGGGAAAACCGGTTATGCCCGAAGCTGTTACAACCGCTTTTAGGATCACCCCCGCAGGTGCGGGGAAAACTGGCTCAACAAAATTAACTTTCCCGGCTTTCTAGGATCACCCCCGCAGGTGCGGGGAAAACAGAACTGGCAGAAAAAGCTCGAAGAGCAGGCTGGGATCACCCCCGCAGGTGCGGGGAAAACCATGCGGCTCCGCGGTCGCCACAACAGCATAGAGGATCACCCCCGCAGGTGCGGGGAAAACCAGTCATTTACCAGGCTGCGCAAGCACCGCCTAGGATCACCCCCGCAGGTGCGGGGAAAACGCAAAGGAAGATGCAGCCTTGAATGCGGGGGCAGGATCACCCCCGCAGGTGCGGGGAAAACGTACGAAGTATCATTAGAAACGGGGGAATACCGGGATCACCCCCGCAGGTGCGGGGAAAACACGCTGTTATGTGCAGGTATGCATTGTAGTCCGGGATCACCCCCGCAGGTGCGGGGAAAACCACAACCGCTCTTCGGGCTTTGGTCGCTGAGGAGGATCACCCCCGCAGGTGCGGGGAAAACTCGATATAATAAAGTCCTCTATATCACCGATTAGGATCACCCCCGCAGGTGCGGGGAAAACATACAACCAACACCGCCAAAACATGATATAACAGGATCACCCCCGCAGGTGCGGGGAAAACTATAATCAGGTTCAACACGAGATGTCCCAGAAAGGATCACCCCCGCAGGTGCGGGGAAAACTAACTGCAACCAAATTTGCGACAGAAAACTGAGGGATCACCCCCGCAGGTGCGGGGAAAACGCTTATCTTCCGAATCGGAAGATTGAGCCCGACGGATCACCCCCGCAGGTGCGGGGAAAACCGCCGCCCTGCGCGCGCTGCTTGCGTCCGAAGAGGATCACCCCCGCAGGTGCGGGGAAAACACTACGACGCACACACCTGTTCAATGTTCAGTGGGATCACCCCCGCAGGTGCGGGGAAAACCGTGATGAACTATATGTTGGTTGCCCTCAAGGAGGATCACCCCCGCAGGTGCGGGGAAAACCACAGAGACCGAGAAGCAACATCCGCGCGGGACGGATCACCCCCGCAGGTGCGGGGAAAACCCCTGTTTCTGGTACTTCTCGCGTTGAGCCTGAGGATCACCCCCGCAGGTGCGGGGAAAACCCGGGTGCGGTAACAACAGCTTTTACGTGGGCAGGATCACCCCCGCAGGTGCGGGGAAAACCTTACTGCTGGTGGCGGTTCTACGAAACTAAAAGGATCACCCCCGCAGGTGCGGGGAAAACGCTTGCAACCCTGCGCGCCGAATACTGGGACAAGGATCACCCCCGCAGGTGCGGGGAAAACCTGTCTGGAAGGCTGCTTCCGGCAGGGGAATCGGGATCACCCCCGCAGGTGCGGGGAAAACTGAATGCCCAGCTTGCGCCCTCAACTGTGATTAGGATCACCCCCGCAGGTGCGGGGAAAACGTAAAGCATAGCAAGGCATATACGCAATGCACAGGATCACCCCCGCAGGTGCGGGGAAAACTCCGAGCCTCGACAGGACGCACCGGAAGCAGCAGGATCACCCCCGCAGGTGCGGGGAAAACGATTATCCCTAAGCACATTCATGGGCAAAAAACGGATCACCCCCGCAGGTGCGGGGAAAACCGTTCGAGACTTCCACCGCGTCCCACTCAACGAGGATCACCCCCGCAGGTGCGGGGAAAACAATAAAATCTCAAGCGTCTAAACGAGGAAGCCAGGATCACCCCCGCAGGTGCGGGGAAAACAAAGCTTTCAAAATCCGAATGTTCCTTTTCGTAGGATCACCCCCGCAGGTGCGGGGAAAACAGCGATAAAGACCTTTTGAATTTTTTCAAATCGGGATCACCCCCGCAGGTGCGGGGAAAACATTGCAATTTGCGGACGCAGGGTGAGTTCGTGAGGATCACCCCCGCAGGTGCGGGGAAAACCAGACCGTGCAGTATATGCAGGACCCGGAGCGGGGATCACCCCCGCAGGTGCGGGGAAAACATTGTGGATTATTTTTATTCCTTTGGAGCAGCAGGATCACCCCCGCAGGTGCGGGGAAAACTCTGCTGCGACAGTGTGTGTCACACCTGTAAAAGGATCACCCCCGCAGGTGCGGGGAAAACTTTGGTGGAGCATCCGCGACTAAAAACGAACCGGGATCACCCCCGCAGGTGCGGGGAAAACAATGCTATACATGGCAAGCGGCTTAACGTGGTAGGATCACCCCCGCAGGTGCGGGGAAAACCGAAGCCGACAAGTGGCACGCTTCCGGCGTCAAGGATCACCCCCGCAGGTGCGGGGAAAACGTACTGAGCGATGATGTAACACTGCACGAAGCAGGATCACCCCCGCAGGTGCGGGGAAAACTTAGTCCTCTGCTTGTCGAATCTCCGGCAGGCCGGATCACCCCCGCAGGTGCGGGGAAAACGTTGCCAACGTGGATCATGTGGCCGACCTGCTGGGATCACCCCCGCAGGTGCGGGGAAAACCTGATGCGTCTTTGCATGTCCCGGCTTTGCGGAGGATCACCCCCGCAGGTGCGGGGAAAACCAACCTTGACCCAAGGAACACGTTTGTTGTGTAGGATCACCCCCGCAGGTGCGGGGAAAACATAAACAGCTTGCGCACGAGAGCGGCGATATAAGGATCACCCCCGCAGGTGCGGGGAAAACCTATCTGGAAGGCTGCTTCCGGCAGGGGCATTGGGATCACCCCCGCAGGTGCGGGGAAAACGTGTACGATGATAATTGCGCAGTCCTTGAGGAGGGATCACCCCCGCAGGTGCGGGGAAAACTGTCGTAAAGCATATCAACGGACTGCGTACAGAGGATCACCCCCGCAGGTGCGGGGAAAACGCCGCGCTCCGCGAACGCGCGCAGATGTCCCTGAGGATCACCCCCGCAGGTGCGGGGAAAACCCACACAAACCGCGAATGAAATCATCAGTAAAAGGATCACCCCCGCAGGTGCGGGGAAAACCTGTTTTCAGCACCATTTTTTCTGCCTCTGTCAGGATCACCCCCGCAGGTGCGGGGAAAACACGGGCTTGCAAGCGCACCGACGGCAGTTACCGGGATCACCCCCGCAGGTGCGGGGAAAACAGGGCTGTTATAGCAGCCTTAAACTCTTCTTTGGGATCACCCCCGCAGGTGCGGGGAAAACTGCGCGGGCATCTCTCGGCCGTCAAACAGAACGGGATCACCCCCGCAGGTGCGGGGAAAACAGCTGCAATTCGTCAATTATTACAGGCAAACTAGGATCACCCCCGCAGGTGCGGGGAAAACAGTGAAAAGCAGGAGCCCATGCGGAGAAAAATAGGATCACCCCCGCAGGTGCGGGGAAAACGACGATATACAACCAGAGTTTCCGAACGTTACAGGATCACCCCCGCAGGTGCGGGGAAAACCTGATTTGATCAATATCCTGTTTCGGCAACAAAGGATCACCCCCGCAGGTGCGGGGAAAACCATACTATTTCGTATCACTTTAAACCTCCATTAGGATCACCCCCGCAGGTGCGGGGAAAACAACATACGCTTTTAAACGATGGGCAATACAAGAGGATCACCCCCGCAGGTGCGGGGAAAACCCGTGGTTTGCGTTTACAGCATCAACAATATCGGGATCACCCCCGCAGGTGCGGGGAAAACTTGCACAGTGCGCGCCGGAAACATGCGAAAATAGGATCACCCCCGCAGGTGCGGGGAAAACCGGTATCTGAGGCACTTGCGCTGGTGGAAGCTGGGATCACCCCCGCAGGTGCGGGGAAAACTAAAAATTTGGCTCTTGTAAAACTCGATTCATGGGATCACCCCCGCAGGTGCGGGGAAAACAATTGGGCACGAATTGACAATTGATGAAATACAGGATCACCCCCGCAGGTGCGGGGAAAACTACACGCGATACATATAATCCTTATGGGTTTTAGGATCACCCCCGCAGGTGCGGGGAAAACAAATTAATGTAAAGGATGTGATTATTGAACCTGGGATCACCCCCGCAGGTGCGGGGAAAACCAAGTAAAATGTATGAAAACCCGTGGGAACGACGGATCACCCCCGCAGGTGCGGGGAAAACATCCAGCCTACATGCGTCATCTTGCCGTTTTTAGGATCACCCCCGCAGGTGCGGGGAAAACTGGAGCAGATAAACACCGCAGTTGCGGTAAAAAGGATCACCCCCGCAGGTGCGGGGAAAACGTGACATCATCCCCGCTGCGCAGATCCACCGCCGGATCACCCCCGCAGGTGCGGGGAAAACACGCCGAGTGCGTGACCGGGAATGCAGTTTTTGGGATCACCCCCGCAGGTGCGGGGAAAACTCAGGTTCTCGCGGACGGCGGAAACAGTGACGAGGATCACCCCCGCAGGTGCGGGGAAAACACTAAAAAGATCCTTTAGGAATCAGCCTTTTTGTTCCAGAGCAGTTCAAATTTCATTTAACTTCTCAAACAGCCTGAATGTAAGTTTGCAATCCGGAAGCGCACGGTGACGTTCTCCGACATCAATTCCAAAGTATTCGCAAAGATGCCCAAGCGAATACTGTTTAACTCCGTTCACGCGCCTGCGCGCCAAGGCAAGAGTATCTGTGCAGGAACTGCGAAACAACTTCACGCCGCAGCGTTTTGCCTCCGAAATCAGAAACCCGCAGTCAAAATCCGCATTATGGCAAACAATCGGGCGGTTCGCAACGAATGCAACAAGCCCGTTGATTGCCTCGCTCAGAGGAATGCCTTCAGCTGCAAGCATTTCATCCGTAATCCCCGTAAGGCGGACAACATCCGCACTCAGCGGTGAATCCCGCCTGACGAGTGTTTGAAATTCTTCTGCCTCTTCTCCGTTTCTTATCAGCAGTGCACCGATTTCAATAATGCCGTCCCTCTCGGGCGAAAGCCCCGTTGTTTCAACGTCAATAACAACATAGTCAGCCCGCCTGCGCGCTTTTTCCGCACGACGCGCAAGCAGCATTTTTCCTGCTCTGCTTTGCGGAGCCCCTGTCGAATTGTCTTCTGCCTTATGCGGCTTCGGAAGCGGGCGGCGCATAAGCAGTATTCCGTCAAGATCAACGGGCTCCCAGTGAGCATTATGAACTTCGAATTTCATCTGCTGTTCGCAACGCGCACTGTAAACCATGGTTGCGCGCCCGCTTTTCAGGTTTTCGCATACCCGCGCCCAAAGCTCCGTGCGAACGCGCGCATTAATATTGCCGGCATACACTCCGGGGCTGATTTCACATAACCACTTGGACAGATCCCCCCGAACTTTCGGCGGGCAGTCGCTCAAAGTAATCACTGTCAACGTCAATCCTCCCGATAGGATTTACCGTATTCTGCACTGCCGCTGCGGTCGTCCCAAAGATAGAGCGGCTTGCAGCCTTCTTCGCCGAAATCGGATTCATCGGAAAGAAGGTATTTGATATCCTTCACCATTCGCTCCAAAATATGGCTTTCTGCAAGCGCATTACGCACACTGCGCCTTGTTTGGGACGGGATATCCTCCGGAGACTCTGCCGCAAGCCGAAATGCGATCGGAATCGTGATTTCCGCCTTGTACAAATCAGCAATATCATAAACGAATGAAAGCGAATGGCCGATATGCACAAAGCCGAGGCCGGGGGAACAGCCGAGTGCGCAAATCACGGCGTGAGCAAGGCCATACAGACAGGCATTCCCTGCGGACAGTGCCTGATTTGCCGGATCTCCGGATGAAAAATCCTCCGGATCATAGTCTCGTCCATGCCACGGAACGCCTGTTTCCTTTGACCAATGCCGATAAACGGAACGCATACGGCTTCCCTCGCGCCCGCGCAGCTGCTGCAAAGTCAGGTGAGCCACATCCTCTCCGGAGAACCGCAGACTGTACATCTTTCGAACAACGTTGAGATGCCCCCGCTGGTTCGTCACAAGAGCAGCCTGTTTCACAAGCAGACGTGAACTTCCCGTCAAAGCACAGCCCCCGGTGTAGTACCGAACACCATGTTCCCCGACCCAGATTACACTCACACCTGCATCACCGATAAGCTCCATTGCACGGTGAGTCACATCCGTTCCCGGGCCGAGCATGAGCACCGAAATTGCAGCGGCAGGAACATGAATGATCCCGTTTTCATCCGTAACGGTTATCGCGCTGTCCGCACGGCTCAATTTACAGTGCTCAAAGTAAAGAAAGGTCATTCTGTCGACAATCTGCGGCAGAGACTGAACGGAAGGACGAATCATCCCCGGAATTTCAGCCATTGACGCCTTCCCCGATGCCCACAACTGTCATAAGTCCGTTTCCGTAAGCCTTGCCCCTGCCGAGGCCCTGAGTCAAAGTTTCCCGAAAGCGGGCTGCATCCGTAACTGTCAAAATGCCTTCAAAAGTTACGGAAAGCAGTCTTACTTCCTTGTTCTTTCCGCGTTTTTTGAAAGAATACCTGTTTGAATGAACAACACGGAATTCATCGGGCGCGAGTTCAAATCCGTAACTTTGCGCATGAGAAGCAAGCCACTCCTCCTGCTGTCCGACCGAAATAAGGGCTGTTACCTTTCCGCGAGCCTGCGGATCGTCTTCGCGCTTGATGCTCTTTGTGGGATTGGCTGTCAGGCGAAACCTCCAGCGGCTGCCTTCCGCAATTCGTGCAAGCAGGGGATCGTATGATTTTGTTTCAACGTTAATTCCGCCGTAACCCAGCTGCTCCGCCGCACGGGACAGCTTTGGCCTGTCCTGCGTCAAAACGAGCAGATACATCTCCCCGCCGAGCGTGTCTATGCGCCAAAGACTGCGCGCACGATTTTTTTCATCCGCGGCATCGGAAGCTTCGGACGGTTCTCCGTTCAAAACTTCAATCGCACCGTGAATCTGCTGCGGATTGACAAGTGCTTTCATTGTTTCGCGTTTCTGTGTGTTAAGCTTGATTCTCGAAAGATACATCTGCGTCCTCCAATTCTGCAAACGCGTCATGCTCCGCTGCGTCCGTATCCTTCTCCGCCTTGTTAACGGATTCATACGCCGCAACAGTGCGATAGGTATGTTTACGGCAGCGCGGGTCAAACGAGACCGCAAGGTCACGCCGCGCTTCACGTCCGATCACTCTCGGTTCGTCCGCATCCGAATTCTGCTCATCATCTTCCGAATAATCCGCATATATGTGCGCTGTCATATTGTACTTCATTCGTGAAGAATCGTCAAGCGTCGGATACGTCCGCAGCACTTTAATCAGCCCGTCCTCCTTAATGTCGTCAAGAACGATCGGCAGCGTCGGAGGGCAGGAACGCCTGCCCAAAAACAGCGGAAACACCGGATGCGATAACGCGAATTCAATGCGCTCCAAAAGTTCCCGTTCTCCCTCCAATCCGACAAGGAAGACGGCATCCGAAAGATAATAACGTTCGGTAAGATATGAAGTCTTTTCTGCATGCGCCATATGGAAATCCCGAAGGAGCTTTCCCGCGCGGTCAATGCGGACGCCGATTCGCAGCGCATTCAGCTCGCGGAGCTTTTCCGGCTCGTTTCGCCGAATGCCGAGTGCCGCTGCAAGCAAGCCCACAATGCCGCTTTTTGACGGTTCCCTTCCCGTTTTTCGGATCTCGAATTTTGAATTTTCGGTTCCCCACGCTTGCAGCGGAGCGGAAAGCCGAAGAAGCAAAACAGCCATTACATGCCCTCGCTCTCGCCGAGATATTCCTTAACGCACTCCGCAACCGACCCAAGCAGTCTGTCGAGGCTCATGCATTCCGCAAGCTCTCCGACGGCTTCACCGACTGCAAATGCACAATCGGGCTTAGAGGCGTACTTGCCGTAAACCTTGTTTGCGTATTCAACAAACTTTTCTTCGGATTCTTCCGAATAACCGCCGTTCTTTGCCGAAACGGGCTTTTCAAACGCACCGCAAAGGTTAACGGGCTGATCGCGCCGAATTGTGACATAGACCATGCTTGGAAGGGTGCGGTTTGCAAAGGTGTTCTGTTTGCCAGTGGGCATTGATCGAACAAACGCTTCAACAAATTTTGCCGCTGTCTCCGCCGTGACCTGTTTCCCGAGGGCATTCGAAAGCTCAACAAGGTTGACCGTTGCATAGCGATAGAGCGTTGAGGAGTTGAACTCCACCGTTCCGAGGTGACCCGCGCCGGTATTATCCTCCGGAGCAAGATCGTCAACGGCGGTGAAATAATCGTATTCGTTCTGCACGGTGTGGGTTGAAATGCTGTGCGCAACCTGCGCGGAGGCGTCGCAATTCAAAGTTGCTTCGGAAGCAACCATTCGCCCGAAAAGCGCAATATCAACGGAGGGGTTGTTCCTGAGGGCTTTTTTGCAGGCATCCTTATCAGCCGTGCCTTCGGAAACTGCGATCTCGGCAAGTGCTTTTGCCTGTGCCGCACTCATGAAAAAGAGTGCTTCCGCCTTTTTATCCTTTGTTTCACCTTTCTTATCGTCTTTAAATTTCACGCCGGCGCTTGTAAGCACTTTTTCCGCAAGTTCCGCCGCTTTCGCATCGGGGTTCAGTTTCAGAATCTCCTCTGCAACCATGCTTATAACGTTCTTTGTTCTCGCCCCGAGCATATCCGGTTCAATGAGTTCTTCGCGGAACATTTCGCGCATTGCATGTTTCCACGCCTGTGAGGAAACGCGCGCACGGGTCGTGCCGCCGTAGATCGCCGTTTTGGGGCTGCCGGTGTCGTCGCGGTTGACGCAGCTCGGCGGAACGGTTTGGAGTACGTGTACATCAAGATAGCATCTGTTTTTCATAGTTTTGGTTCCTTTCCACATTAGTTTTCATCATTTTTTATTTGGCGGCAGAAATCCTGTCCCCATTTGAGCCTTACTTTTGTTCTTCCTTCCGCATAGCTGTAATTATACAGGTCAACGGCAAGATCCGCATAGTCGAGTTTTATACCGTTGCCGCTGAGAAGATTTATCACGCCGCGCAGATGGTGGTTGAGCTCGGGCAGATCCGATGCCGTTGCGATCTTGTTGAATCTGGCGCGTATGCGCTTCAACTCATCCTCGTCCTTGGCAAGTTTTCGCACCGAAGCCCCGAACTTCATTCCGTCCACATTCATCCATTCGGACCCGAAATCATGCCCCTGCTGATGCAGTGCAAACATGGTCAATGCGGTGTAAACCGCCCATTCCGCGGGCGAAGCGTTCCCGTCATTCCGATAAAACTCCTCCGGAAGATCGGTCAGGAATGCTCCCCAAATTGCGGGAAGCTCCCCGGGGGCGTGTCCGATTCCGTGCCGCAGTTCGGCAAGCTCCGCTCGGCACTGATTCTCGGGCAGCGTCTTAAGCCGCTCGAGCTTTCGCTTCATGAAAGCGGTGATTCTTATTTCTTTTTCAGTCATTGTTCTCCTCCTTCGGATAAATTTCATTCAATTTGACCTTAAAGTAACGATAGGCGTCGGGAGCGGAATAATACCTTTCTTTATCATTCTTATCCTTTACCGCACGGCCGACAATTGCCGCCGTGCCCGCCGATTCAACAAGCTCTTGACCGATGCGCAATGCGATTCGTTTTGCTGTTTCGCGCCACCTTCGGATGGCTGCGCGCTCCTGCTCCGAGCTGATCGCCCAAGTCGGATCGATCGACTCAAGCCAGCTTCTGAACGGCGCATCAATTTCATAATAGAACTGCTCCTGTGCGCGTGCAACGGCAGCGCATTTCTTTGCAGATTCATCGTCCGCGCCGGCTGCGATTTCAATATTGACGGCAAGGTTTTTAACTTCCTTGGCAGTTTCACCGCAGTTTTGGATTTCGGTTTCGATTTTGTCCCGCCAATGTTCTCCAACCTCTGTGATAAGATCCGTGTGGAATGTCAGGGAGTCGGAGAGGATGTTTGTGTAGCAGCTCTTCATGGTATCATATTGAACGGAACAGATTCGGAAGCTTATCAATCTCGTTTTGTCAATAAGTCCCTCTTTTTTTATATAGTTGATCCATCCAACGATTCCCGGGGTATGATTTCCGTCACCGAAATCGAAGCAGACGGAAAACTCTCGCCACATCTGCGCTGCGTAATTGTGCGCTTTCGGCTTACATACCTCATTGCCACCTTTTGAGGCTTCACGATCGACCCGCCAAATCGTCATTGGCTCCAAAAAAGCATTTTCGCTTGTGAAGAAATCTCCGCCGCATATTCTGTACGCCGTAACAAAGCCCTCACTGCGAACCAACATTACTCGCCTTGACTGAAGAGTGTAAAGCGCCGCAAGGTTATCCGGCATGGCGATTTCAACTCTTGGCCTGCTGCGGACTTTCTCCTCCCAAATTGGCTTCTCCTCTTCCCAAACGCTGTTACCGCCGTAATTCAAAGCTATATAATTCAGCAAAAGATCCTCAAACAAATTCTTGCCGTGTACTGCAATAATTCCAAGGTTTCCAAGCCATCCGATTCCCGCTAATTTCTTTCCGGATGAGGCATTGATTTTTTTGCTTTTGCCTCTCTCGTTTGAAGAATCGTCGAATGCATTAACGTGCAAAAGCCACCTTGCAGCTTCCGAATTTGTTAGCCGTTCCTTTTCCTCTCCCGAACGCGCCGCGAACAGACGCGGTTTATTGTTGCTTTCGGCTATAGCGCTGTTGAGTTTGCTCGCAGAGAAAACGGACGCTGTTTCATCCGTGTTTACCGATAACGCCTGATAAAACGGCCTTTCCGGATGAAAAATCCAAAACCTTTCGTGTACGGACTCAAGGTAATCCCTTATCGGCTTTTCGGGCAGCCGACCGGCGGTCCAAAGCTCCTTCCAGCGTTCCTCCGCATCCTCCGGCTCTTCGAGCGGCCACTCCTCGCCGTCCGGTGAGTATCTTGAAAAAACAGTGTGCAAAACCGCAAGCATCAGTCGGAGCACCGCAACATCCTGCGTCGGCAGCTCGCCCGCAAGCTCAACGTATTCATGAGCCTTCAGCAGCGCATCCGTCAGTGAAAGCTCATCAACGGTGCAGTCGCTTTTCCGCGCAAGTATCCATTTTTCGTCAAGCAGATTGAATTCGATTTCCTTCATCATTTCACTCCTTTTCGTATGTTAATCCGGTTTTTATATCATAATGCAGCCGCACTTCGCCAAGCACCGCATTCAGCTCATTATCGAAAAGCAGAACAAGCTCCTCCTTCAGCAGCGCCGAATCCTGCCATGCGGAAAAATTGCTTTTGGTTTCACTCTCAAGCTGCGTAATCGTGCTGTCGATATTCCACCGTCGGCCGAAAAATCCAGGAAGGCGGAGCTTCTGCCGCGCAATGAGCAACGCCTCCTCCCTTGAGGGCGGCCTGTCCGCCGGTATGACCCGCTCGCATTCATCCGAAACGGTGTGTATCTGCCCTTCCGCATCGCGCATAAGTGCAATTACGTCAATCGATGGGTCTCCGTCACGCACGGCTCTTTCGCCGGCCTGTTCGCTGCTTAAGCCAATGGCGTTATCCAGCCAGCCGTCAAGCGATTTCCCCTTTCTTTCGGACGGTTTTCCAATCAACCAATTGCATGCATTGCGCTCTTTTTTCTTTGTTTTTTTCACGTATTCTTCTTGCGCACTTTCCATCCCCTCGGTCAGCTCTCCAAGCATTCGGTCATCGTTTTCATCGTATACACGCTGAACGAGCAGCGGAATATCGCTCGGAATCGTCAATTTGTTCGGCAGCAATGCCCGCGTCCGCATCAACAGCCATTCACCGTAAATCGCCGCACTTCCCGAATCAAAACTGTCATCCGTTTCATCAAGAACAAAGCAGCATGCCGTTTCCAGTCCCTGCGGACGAACCCTGTTATGTCGGTGCAGCCTGCCTGTGCGCTGCAAAAGCAAATCCATCGGGCAAAGTTCCGTTATCATAAGATCAAAATCAAGGTCAAGCGATTGTTCAAGCACCTGCGTTCCGACAATTATCAGTCCGTGTCTGCTTTCCGGGGTGGAGTGTTTGCCCACACGCTTAAGTATCTGCTCCTCGCGCTTCGCACGATCCGTCATTATGAACTGCGCATGCATGATAATAACTTCGGCTTTCGGGAAAGCGGACTGCAATTCAGCCGCAATTTCCTGTGCTTTTCGCACGGTATTGACTATCACGCCCACACACCCGCCGCGTTCGGCGGCATAGCCTGCCCGCGCAGTTACTTCATCGCGGTAAATCGTTTTAACGGAGATTTCCTTTTGTTCACCGCTAAAGGAAAGCGCCTTCTGCTTTACAAAATTCTTCTCCGTGTACGTCAGCAGGGGATAAGCAAGGCTGCTCTTCCACGCGTCATCGATGCACTTTAGTCCCCGTCCGACATACGCCTCAACAAGCTCCGCACGACGTTTCGCCGGAAGCGTTGCCGAAAGAATAATCACCGGAACTTTATAAATTCCAAGCCATTGTATCGCCATATCAAGATATTTGCTCATATAGGCGTCGTAAGCGTGACATTCGTCAACAACGACCACTTTTCCGGAAAGACCGAAGTGTTTCAGCATCACATGCTTTTGCTTCAGTGCCGCCATCAGCAGCTGATCGACCGTTCCGATAACAAAATCCGAAAGCAGGGTTTGCTTTCTTCCCGAAAACCAGTCGTGCACAATGAGTCCGCTGTCCGACTCGATGTTCAAATTGCTGTGCCCGGTGAACAGCTCCCGATAGTCCTCATTCAGAGCGGCATTGCCGTGCGCAAGCTTTATCGCCAAAAGGGTTTGCTCATCCTCCGCCAACCCGCCTGCCCATTTTTCAAGCCGCGGAAAAATTCCGTTTGAAGTTGCCTGCGTCGGCATTCCGAAGAACATACCGCCTGCGCCGGCTCTTGCGGCAAGTATTTCCGAAAGTGCAAGTGCCGCTTCCGTCTTTCCCAATCCCATAGGGGCTTCGATTATGTAGATTCCCGAGGACTCTGCCTCCGTTGCGGTTGAAATGATATCCGCCTGCGTCGGGTTCGGCAAAAATCCGAATCGTTCTTTAAATGCTTCGTCATCCAGTCCGAAGCGCGCCGTTGAGTTCCATATATCAGTGAAGTGAATTTTGTTCCACGCCGCCTCCGTTCGCTCGGGGTAGTCGCTGAATTGACCCTGCTCATCCGCCGATATGAGCGGAAAATATGTTGTGTTGCTTGCGATCCAGTCCGCCGTTATCAGCATTCCGGAAATAACCACCTGCGCCGGAACCGATATATCGGGAAGCGCGCTCAAATCAGAAAAACCAGCGCTTTCAAGTGAATAATCGAGCCATTCCTTCCAAAGTGAGTCAAAGAGAGATTTGTATTTCATTCCGCGTCCGTAGAAATTATCGGGGTTTTTGTATCCCCCTTCAATTTGATTGCAAACATCCGCCGTAAGCGCCGTCGGCTTTCCGTGATGCGCCCCCGCGATTGAAGCAATTCCTCTCAAACAGCCGAATTTTAAAAGTATCGCCTCGCTTGCAAGCGCATGGGGCGTTTCGGAAATCCTTTCAAAACTGCCCGATTTCGGAAGATCAACGTATTCCGCAAAGGGGGAGAACTCAACCGCGTCACGTATACGTGACTGAAAAACGACGGTGACCTTTCCGATGTCATGCACAAGCGCACAAAACTTCAGTGTTGAAAAGAGTTTTTCCCTGCCGCCGCATTCAGCGCAAAGGTAATCCGAAATGCTTTCCGGCAATCTCTTTTGTGCGAGTTTTTCCATAATGCCCGCCGTGTCAAATGAATGCATCCAAAACGGCAGCCAGTCGTTTCCGTTCTCTCTGTCACTTTTTGCAACCGCCGCTGACAGCTCTTTGGAGAATCTGTTCAAATTTTTTACCTCTCAGTGCGTACAATTTCATTGCAGCATTCTGCAATTGCCCTTTAATCGGTTATATTATACCTTTATCCGTCAAAAAAAGCAACATATGACATTCAGCGTCATTCTTTCTGTTCACTACAAATATTGACTTCGCTTATTGTGTGCTTACATGTTCTTTTTATATTTCGGGCAGCGTTATTCCTTCATTGAGACATATTCAATTCGATATGATAAAACGCTGCTGTACATTTTTATGTTCCGCTGCGATAATATATTAATTTTGCCTGTGTTGCCGGCGTTCGAACCAAACCGGATCGCCCTTCGTTTTCACTTGAAATATTCTTAAATATGATGTACAATGCAATCGGGAGCCGTCATTGGGCAGTGCAATCCGCAAGTGATTTACAAATTTGCGTGCAGTGCCGGTTCCGATGCTTAGAGGAAACGGAGGAATAGCTTTGGAGCAAAAAGACATAAATGTCAATGTTTTTTCCGCCGCGCCGCAAACCTGTTCGGGAGAGAAGGTTTTTAATCCGAACATTTCTTCAGCTGTGCCGCAAGCATGTGCGGCAAAGCGCGCACCGACCTATTCCGAACGATTGGACAAGCTGCGCATATTTGCCGATGAAGCGGCGGAGGAGCTTCCGCAGGTATTTTACCGTGAGCTGAACGGAGGAATCATACTTTCTCCGATTACAAAAGCGCACCCGCAATCCGATCCTAAAAAGCCGCTGCTTGTGTTGGGTGAATACAGGAACTCGCCGCAGATGGGACGGAGCATTGTGTTGTACGGCGGTTCGATTTTGCGCAGTTACGGGAATTTACCGGACGAAAAGCTGAAGGCCGAGGTCCGGCACATCTTGCGGCACGAATTCACGCATCACCTTGAGTCACTCAGCGGCACAAACGATCTTGAGATTGACGATGCGGTCAAGCTGAACCGCTACAAGGCAAGCATCCATGCGGAATAAATTTGAAAATGCGGAACAGGACAGTAGGAAGCGGATGAAGTTATTGCTAATCAGTTTTTAATTTATCCATTGTAAGGAGTCTCGTAAATGAAATCAAAAGTGTTTTTTTCTTCCGAAATCACGGCTGAAAAGGTGGTTGAGCTTTTCCATGCGGCATCGAATGACCTGCCCGGCGGAATTCTTCCCGGCAAAGTTGCCGTAAAACTGCATTCGGGCGAACCCGGCAATCAAAACTTTTTGAAACCGGAATTTTGGCAGCCTGTCGTCAACGATGTGCACGGAACCGTGGTTGAATGCAACACCGCCTACGACGGCGGACGCAACACAACCGAAAAACACCGTGAAACCATGGAAAAACACGGTTGGAGCAAGCATTTCACCGTTGACATTATGGATGCGGAAGGGCCGGATGCCGAGCTTTTGATTCCGAACGGCAAGCGCATCAAAAAGGTTCAGGTCGGCAAAAACATGCTTAACTATGGCTCCATGCTTGTGCTTTCCCATTTCAAGGGGCATCCGATGGGCGGGTTCGGCGGCGCGCTGAAGCAGCTTTCCATTGGCTGCGCCTCCTCCTACGGCAAGGCATATATCCACGGTGCAGGCGAGCCGGAGAAGATTTGGACAGGCGACCACAACTCGTTTCTTGAATCCATGGCCGACGCGGCGGAAGCCGTCGTGCGTCATTTCAACGGCAATATGGTTTTTATCAACGTCATGAAGAATATGTCCGTTGACTGCGATTGCTGTTCCGTTGCGGAAGATCCCTGCATGGCAGATATCGGAATTCTTGCATCACTTGACCCGATAGCTGTCGACCGCGCATGTCTTGACCTTGTTTATGCCTCCGACGACCCCGGCAGGGATCATTTGCTTGAGCGCATTGAAAGCCGCAACGGCGCACACACGATTGATGCCGCAGCGGAGTTGGGGTTCGGCAGCAAGGATTATGAGCTTGTAAAGCTGTAAGCATTCAGATTTTATTTCGTTCGAAACCCGAAACCTTGTGCCGTTTTTCGGCACCGGTTCGATTCTGAGCAAAAGTTATCCGCAATTTAATCATAAACTGCGGATAACTCCGCAAAACATTATACAAACTGCCGAGTTCCGCATGAATCGGCAGTTTTTCAAATTAATATATTTTTTTCCTTTCAAATCCCGCCGGAAGCTTTTGCCTCGGGCGGGATTTATTGATTCAATCAACTGTTGCGGAATTGCTTTAAAATGCTCGGCACGGCGTGCGTCGAATCAGTCAATGGGCTTCATTGTGGGGAAAAGATTCCTCACATGGAATAGCTGTGCAGCAGCCTTGTCAATACTGTGCTTTGCTTACAGGTCACATTTTCCCGTGTGTGATAACTCTGTACAT